>Ga0316204_10000133_pt1 | contig 306721 bp, 255 predicted proteins | sample 6monrhotite_MG_2_FD_205661 | JGI IMG/M metagenome (GOLD analysis project Ga0316204, IMG submission 205661) | Microbial mat bacterial communities from mineral coupon in-situ incubated in ocean water Damariscotta River, Maine, United States -... | ecosystem: Environmental > Aquatic > Marine >... | reverse complement strand
GTGTGGGACAAACGCATACCACCTTTGAATGGAATGAATTCGTACAAACCATGCGAGTCGTTGGAAACACCGTCATTATTACAGGCCGGTGGGTGTATCGCTCTCTTACCATACCGACCGATAGTAGAACGCACCCTTGTCAGTCTGGTTGATATTCATCCAAAATGAGTCCATTCTTATTGGATGGACTTCCTTAGGTTAAATAGATACCTACCAAACTACTATTGTAGAATCAAAGGGGGGCAGATGAACTTGAAACTCCATCATCAGATATATCGCACAAAAGTTTCAACGGTTTCTTATAAGATTTACAGCTTTGACAAGAGATTTTTTGATTAGTTTTCAAAACTTCGATAATCATTTATCTTGAATTAATGTCAATTGATTACCTTTTTGTCTGAATTCGAGCTGTTTAAGAGCTGCCATCCCAAGCAATATCTCTTCACCTTCCATACTAGGGCTTATCGACGCTCGAACATTATCCAGAACTATGTCACCAATTTTTAGATAATCAATTCGTGTTGCATAAACGGTTGCCATACCGTTGGCGGTATGAACCTGGTAGGAAGATCCGCGTTGCAAATTTAAATAGTCTTCCAACGCGCCAGGAATAGCGACATTGGTAGCGCCGGTATCAAGCATAAAAACAACTTCCTTATCATCAATCATTCCGGTGGTGACGTAATGGCCGTATCGATTTCTAAGTAACTCGACCTTAATCTGGTTATTTTCATTAAGGCTACTGGGAGATTGATTGGGATTAAACTGTTTTTCCTCGACCGAGCCAAAAAACCAAGTCGCCATAACCAGTCCAATAACGCTGGCAATAAACATCATTCGTTTACCAACCGCCTCAGTATTTGGTGAATTCTCTTCTTTCATTAGTTAAGGTATCCAATAGAAATAATTAATAAAGTGAGCTACTCATTCCGTGGAACTCTATTATTAGTATACAAGTATGCTGCTAGGGTTAATATAAGATAAATAACAACAATAAATACAAGCTGTTCCATCTGTGCGTAGGCCTCATAGTACAAAATTAATAATGTACCAAAAGAGAGTCCAACGAGTGCCAAAATCGAAATTATTCGAGATGAATTGGTTTTCTTGTAAATTTTTAAATTAGCATAGGCCATCAATAATGAGACCAACAAAAAGGTCACACTCCCAAATTCAAGAATTAATTTAAGGGAGCCTGCCAATATAAGAACAAATGCTGACACACCCATTATAATAATCGCGTTAACCGGAATACCTGACTTTTGCTTGGTGATAAATAAAGGCATGAAACCATCTTTTGCGATAACGGTCATCAAGCGAGAAGCCCCAAACAACGTGCCGCTGATCGCACTACTTGTCGCCAATAGAGCACCCAAAATAACCAAATCAGTCCCCCAGTTCCCTAAAAGGCCATGAGTTCCGCTCGCTAACGCATATTCCTGGTTTTCAATAATTTGTTCGAAAGGTATCGCTAAAATCGCTCCCAGCGATATTGCTATATAGATAAATAAAGTTAAAAATATCGCTGAATAGATGGCTCGAGGAATATTCTTTTCTGGTGTTTCCATCTCTTTTATTGCATGAATCACCAATTGAAAACCTTCATAAGCGACAAAAGTAATCGATGCTACAATTAGGATAGAAAAAAGCCCCGTTTCCGACTGCTCTTTCCATAAAACAGGAAGAGAAGTCTGGCTGTTATCAATCAAAACAAACGAGATGATAGCCAAAATGACTAGTTTAGTATAAACCAGCAAATCTTCTATTTTCCCCATCCCCTTAACGCTCCAAATATTGACTAGAACAAAGATTAAAATAATTCCTCCTGCGACCAATTTCCTTAACCATTCATTATCTGAAAATGAAAATCCGCTAATTGCGTAAGAAGCAAAGGTATATGAATAAAGAGCTAGAGTGCTGATGTAACCAAATACGACCCACCAGCCTATCAATGAAGCGGCAAAAGAAGAATCAGGAAAGGTTTTTTTAAAAAAAGAATAAGTCGCACCATCGTCCTTGTAATAGACCCCTAATTTAACATAAGAATAAGCGGCCAAAGCCGCAATCAATCCGCCTAAAAAGATAGCGACTGGAGTATAAACGCCGATCATCGAAACCGATATTCCCAAAACGGTAAAAATACCTCCACCAACCATCCCGCCAACAGCTATAGCGATTAATTCTGGTAATCCTAATGGTTTATCGCACTTTCGATGAAGTTGATCATTTGACATAAAGATTTGCTCGGAATCTGGTGTTTATTAGAGAAATAAATTCAAATATAACCTTAAAAAACTTTCAATATTAATAACAGAAAAAAAGGAGCCTAGGCTCCTTTATAATTATGGACTAAATAATGACGTTTATTTCATTAATAACCGGTTTAATCGTTTTGTAAATGCCGCTGGGTCGTCAAGATGACCACTGTCAGACAATACCGCTTGATCAAACAATAGCTCAACCCAATCCTTAAAATCATCGTCTGATAAATCTCCAGATAATTGATCAACTAACTGATGCTCTGCGTTAATTTCAAAAATGGGTTTCATTTCGGGAACGGGTTGACCAGCTGCTTTCATCATACGAGCCATTTGCAAACTCATACCACCGTCATTGGAAACCACACAAGCTGGTGATTCTGCCAAACGACCTGAGATTTTTACATCTTCTACCTTACCACCCAATACTTCTTTGATTTTGCCAATCAAATCAGAATTATCTTCGTTAGCTTTTTCAACCGCTTGTTTGTCTTCTTCACTTTCAAGCCCACCGAGATCGAGATCGCCTTGAGTAATGGCTTGAAGTTTTTTACCGTCAAACTCAGTTAAATGTCCCATAGCCCATTCGTCAACGCGATCAGTCATCAACAACACTTCCACACCTTTCTTTTTATAAACTTCTAAATGAGGACTATTTTTGGCCGTTGCATAATTATCAGCCACTAGGAAATAAATTTTGTCTTGCTCAGGCTTCATTCGAGAAATGTAATCCGCTAAAGAAACATTTTGGGTTGCATCTTCATTAGTCGTCGATGCAAAACGCATTAATCCGGCAACTTTGTCTTTATTAGCAAAATCTTCAGCCAAACCTTCTTTTAACACTGAACCAAATTCATCCCAAAATCCTTGATAATCTTCTTTTTTCGATTTGGCTAATTTTTCCAACATACTTAAAGCGCGTTTTACACAAGCGTTGCGTAGACTTTGAGTTGCCCCTTTGTCTTGAAGAATCTCTCTAGAAACATTAAGAGGTAAATCATTTGAGTCAAGGACACCACGAACCATACGCAGATAAACTGGTAAAAATTGCTCTGCATCGTCCATAATAAATACGCGCTGAACGTATAATTTTACGCCGCGAGGTTTATCACGATTCCATAAATCCATTGGAGCGGTTTTTGGCAAATATAAAAGACTAGTGTACTCTAATTTTCCTTCAACTTTATTATGCGACCAGGTAAGTGGTTCATTAAAGTCATGAGAAATATGTTTGTAAAATTCTTTATACTCGTCTTCTTTTACATCGGATTTAGCCCGAGTCCACAAAGCAGTCGCTTTATTGACGACTTCATATTCTGGAACGACAACTTCGTCTTCTTCCTTTTTATCTTCGTCTTCACTTGGTGCTCCCGTGTCCATTTTTTCCATTTCTACTGGTAACGAAACATGATCAGAATATTTGCTGACAATCGAACGTAAACGCCAAGGCTCTAAGAATTCTTTTTCATCATCTTTAAGGTGCAAAATGATGTCGGTTCCGCGATCATTTTTTTCGATAGTTTCAATACTAAATTCGCCATCGCCTTTGGATATCCAGCTAACACCAGCTTCTGCAGATTCACCTGCACGACGAGTGCGTACTTCTACTTCATCGGCAACAATAAAGGATGAATAAAAACCAACGCCAAATTGACCGATCAAGTTACTATCTGCTTTGTCTTCCTTCGATAACTGCTTAATAAATTCAGAAGTTCCCGAGCGAGCGATAGTCCCTAGGTTCTGCATGACTTCTTCTTTGTTCATACCGACACCATTGTCGCTGATTGTCAAAGTGCCAGCATCTTTATCTGTGGTAATTCGAATTTTTAACTCGCTGTCATTCTCATAATATTCGTCATGAGAAAGTGCTTCAAACCGCATTTTATCAGCCGCATCGGCCGCATTAGAGACTAATTCTCTTAAAAAGATTTCTTTGTTACTGTAAAGCGAATGCACCATCAGGTTAAGTAATTGCTTTACTTCTGTTTGAAAACTGTGGGTTTCTTTATTAGCGACTTCAGTCATTTCGCTGATCTCCTAGCCATTATTTAAACAAATTAACTCAAACTTAACCTATCAGGATAATCTGACCCAATGGCTCTAGCTTAAATTTACAATGGTTAAGATACTTGGGATAAGTGCATACGAATTCAAGCAATAACTAGAATTTTTTTCCTAATATTCATCATCTTACCCTTCAATTTAGCTTATAATCCGGCACAGCTTACCAAACCAACGACAACAACCAATATATTTGGAGTAATCCTTTGCTACGTAGAACAAAAATAGTTACAACTCTTGGTCCGTCAACAAATAACGCCGAAGCATTAGAATTGCTATTTAAAGCCGGTGCTAATGTTGTTCGTATGAACTTTTCTCATGGCAGCGCAGAAGATCATATCAACCGAGCCAATCTCGTACGGCAAGTTGCGGCAAAGTTAGATGTAAACGTGGCAATTTTAGGCGATTTACAAGGGCCTAAGATCCGAATTTCTCGATTCAAAAATGACAAAATTAATCTTAATGAAGGAGATACATTTATATTAGATGCCGATCTTGGGGTTGACGATGGTGACCAACAGCAAGTGAGTATCGATTACAAAGAATTACCTCAAGATTGCCGAGTTGATGATGTCCTATTGTTGGATGATGGACGAGTCGAACTAGTGATTACTGCAATCGAGTCTAATCGTATTTTCACGAAAGTTATTATTGGCGGCGCGCTTTCAAATAACAAAGGCATCAACCGTAAAGGTGGTGGTCTTTCTGCTCCAGCTCTAACAGAAAAAGATATACAGGACATCAAAACGGCAGCGAAGATGGACGTTGATTATCTAGCAGTTTCTTTTCCTCGAACCGCAGAAGATATCAAGTTAGCAGAAAAACTCGCGATTGAGGCAGGTTGCCAATGTGGCATGGTGGCTAAAATTGAGCGTGCTGAAACCGTCGAAGACGACAAAATTTTGGATGAAATCATCATTGCTTCTGCTGCTGTCATGGTTGCAAGGGGCGACTTGGGTGTTGAGATTGGTGATGCAGAATTAATTGGTGTTCAGAAGAAAATTATCCAACGAGCCAGATCGCTCGACCGGGCCGTGATAACAGCTACCCAAATGATGGAATCGATGATTACCAATGCTATCCCAACTCGCGCCGAGGTATTTGATGTAGCAAATGCAGTATTAGATGGCACTGATGCAGTCATGCTTTCTGGTGAAACTGCCATGGGAGATCATCCAGAAAGAGTAGTCGCTGCGGTTTCAAGGGTTTGTCTTGGTGCAGAAAAAGAAAAAACTACTCGTATTTCAGGTCATCGTGTCGAGCTGCAATGGGATAGAGTCGATGAAGCCATTGCTATGGCAACTATGTACGCAGCAAATCATTTAGATGGCATTAAAGCAATTGCTTGTTTAACAGAATCAGGCTCCACTCCCCTTGTAATGTCTAGAATTCGTAGCGGCATTCCTATCTTCGCCCTGACCCGCTTACAAAGAACCAAAAGAAAAATGGCACTTTATCGTGGCGTTGAAGCAATCCATTTTGATCCCACGGTTTTAGCTCGTCATGATGTTAACCGACTTGCGATTGAAGAAATTGGAAAAATCATTGACCTTCAGGACGGCAATTTAATATTGCTAACCAAAGGTGATCATATGGGTAGGCTTGGTGGCACTAACGCGTTAAAAATATTGAGTGTTGGGGATATTATTTAGTTAATGCCCTTTCCATTTTTTAAATGTCTATTCCAAATTGCTGAATTCTTTTAAAGCCGACAGTGCTTGTTCGGCTTTTTCACTTTGTACGAAGATATGGTCGTGGAAATAAGCAGCGACCACGTTTGCGCTTATGATATAAGATGTAAGTTTTGTTGCTACAGCAGCGGTTAAACCAACAGCATCTAAACTTGAATGAACAGTCAAGGTAATCTGCTTGAATTTACTTTCATAAACTATCTTAGCTTGTTCTGCCGCTTCAACCGAAAGGATTAGAGTTAAACCTTCTGATTCTTTAAAAGAAGCTATAGGGTTTAAATGAGCGTAATCTGAATAGTTTCCATCGACACTGCAAAAGATATATTCACCACTTTGTAGTTGCGGAGACATGGATTTTAAAAGTTCGTCTATTTCGATAATTCCGGACATTGTTTAATTGATTCCATATTACAATTGACTATTACATTTTAACCAATTGATGAGAAAATACTTGAGTTCAGAAGATGATCAAATTTTCTATTATTTAATCAGGTCGTTCAATTCACAATTAAATATTCAAAGCCAATTGTAAGCCGTAGTTTAATAATTGGTTTTGCTTTACGCTTAATTTTCCGGATTTTTTATCTAAAAAAGATTTATCAATCGTTAATAATTGAGAGATGTTTACAACAGACTCTCGATTAAGTCCTGAACCTCGCTTAGTAAGCTTAAAGTTTCCTGGTGCTTCGGCTAAGCGTATATTTGAAGTAATTGCAGCAACAATGACTGTTTGGATTTTACTTTTGTTAAATTCATTTGATGAGATGATAACTACTGGGCGGCGAAAACCTGGCTCAGAACCTTTAGGCTCTTGCAGTGAAGCCCACCAGATATCACCTTTTTTCATTACCAATCATCCTTATCTAACGATTTAATTTGCATCGAGTGAAGTTGGCTGTCAAGAGTGGAGTCTTTTTCAGCATAAACTTTATCTAAAGTTTTTGTAACACCCAAGTTTTTGTGTTTATTGATATATTCAAGAACAGCCTTAGTGTAAAGCTCACTTCTCGACATGCCGGTGCAGCTGGCAAAATGCTCCGCTTCATCAAATGTTTCATTAGGTATTGAGATTGCAGTCTTCATGATAGAAGTATAACCCTAGTTATACCGCCCGTCAATCAACCTAATTAAATGGGATTTCGCTAAATCCACCATGCCATAACCAGATATGTCATAATCAGTTATTTACCTACAAAGCCAAATAGCCTTATACTCTGCCCATCAAATATTCGTTTTTACAGTGAAATAGGCAGTTAATCTTTTATCTATGCAGAATCATTTAGTTATATCAGCGATTGCGCCCAATCGTCCCGGCATCGCCAATGAAATAACCAGCCTCGTTACTCATTGTGGATGCAATATCCAAGAAACAAAGATGAAATCAATGGGAAACACCTTTAGCCTCGTTTTAATGGCATCCGGTGAATGGAATGCTATCGCAAAACTTGAGCATGTCATGCCAACTAGGGCTCATTCAATGGGTATGACCACCATGCTAAAACGTGTAGAACTAGCGGAAACTGAAAACCTAGGTTTACCCTACCGAGTAAAGTTTTTTTCTTCCGATAACCTTGGGATTGCTAACGAAATAACGGCTTTTTTTGCTGAAAGAAATGTCAACATCGAACAGATGAGTTGTGATACATTTTTAGCACAACATACCAATGCGCCTATCGCCGAAATAAAATTAACGATTAGCGTACCGGTAGATACCAAATTATCATCTTTAAGAAGCGATTTTAATGATTTTTGCATCCAGCAGAATTTAGATGCGACTTTTCAACCCATCACCAAATGAACTTCATAAAAATTTACAGAGGAAAATAGAAATAATGAAACTAGGCGACAAACTCCCAAAATTGACCTTAGAAGCAACTAGCGACCAAACCATCACTCTTAACAAAGTAAAAGACAAAAATATCGTCTTCTATTTTTATCCAAAGGACAGTACTCCGGGATGCACTACCGAAGGACAAAATTTTAGAGATCATATTGAAGAATTTAATTCGCTAGATACAGTGATTTATGGCGTGTCTCGTGACTCAATCAAATCGCATGAGCGTTTCAAAGAAAAACAATCATTTCCTTTCGAATTGATTTCCGATCCTGATGAAGTGATGTGCAAAGTGTTTGATGTCATCAAGTTAAAGAAACTTTATGGTAGAGAATACATGGGGATTGAAAGAAGTACTTTTTTATTCAATAAAAAGGGAGTGTTAGTTAATGAATGGCGAAAGATAAAAGTAAAAGGACACGTCGAACTAGTTTTGCAAGCCGTTAAAGAGGTTTAGGGCTGGCAAAAATTGCGCACTAACAGAAATCAGATAATTAGATGAGATAACTATGACGAATATCAACGATGAGCAGCCTCGCCTTTTTGTATTAGACACCAATGTATTAATGCATGATCCGACATCATTATTTCGATTTGCCGAACATGACGTTTATATTCCTATAGTTGTGTTAGAAGAGCTAGACAATGGCAAAAAAGGTCTTTCAGAAGTCGCCCGCAATGTGCGCCAAGTTAGTCGATATTTCGATCAGTTAATGAGTAGTTGTTCGAAGCAACAAATTAAGGATGGAATTCCTATTGGCAACTCACCCTATTCGCCGGTCGAAGAAAGAATTAACGGAAAGTTATTTTTTCAAACTGCGGAATTTGTATCAGATGCGCTACCCAATGGCCTCGCTTCTAGTAAGGTCGACAATACCATTGTTAATATCGCATTAGGATTACAACAGGAGCATCCGGACAAAAAGGTTACGCTGGTTTCAAAAGATATTAATCTACGTATTAAAGCTAAAATAATAGGGGTACATTCCGAAGATTATTTTAATGACCAAGTGCTTGATGATCTAGAAAGCTTATTCACGGGGCAAGAAGAATTACCGAACGATTTTTGGAACGAGCACGATAAAGACATGCAGTCATGGCAAGAGGCCGGACGGACTTTTTATAGCATTAAAGGACCGTTAGCTAATGATTGGACAAATAACCAATTTATACATATCAATGATGGATCAGAATTTAGTGCTATTGTCAGAGATGTTCAAAATGACCAAACAATCATTGAACTAGCGAAAGATTATGCCACTCCAAATAATTCGGTTTGGGGGATCACTGCCAGAAATCGTGAACAAAGTTGCGCACTTAATTTACTGATGGATCCCGATATTGATTTTGTGACATTGCAAGGACCAGCAGGTACCGGCAAGACTCTATTAGCTCTAGCAGCAGCGTTAGAACAAACCATCGAAACGAAACGCTTCAACGAAATTATTGTTACCCGAGTGACTGTTCCAGTAGGTGAAGATATTGGGTTTTTACCCGGTACTGAAGAAGAAAAAATGAACCCTTGGATGGGAGCATTTACTGATAACTTAGAAGTCTTATCGCCGGCTCAATCAAACGATGACTGGGGTCGTCAGGCTACGCAGGACATTTTGCAAAAGTGGCTAAAATTTCGCTCTCTTAACTTTATGCGCGGTCGAACCTTTATTAATAAATTTATCATCATTGATGAAGCGCAAAATCTTACTCCAAAACAAATGAAAACATTGATTACTAGAGCTGGCCCCGGAACTAAAATGATTTGTTTGGGCAATGTTGGCCAGATCGACACGCCTTATTTGACTGAGTCTAGTTCAGGGATAACTTACGTGGTTGATCACTTCAAAAATTGGAAATATGGCGGGCATATCAAACTTCATACTGGAGAAAGATCGCGCCTAGCTGATTTTGCATCTAAAAATTTGTAAAACGAAAAATAGGTTCTGAGTATTAGGAACTATGTTCTCGCAACCCAGCTCCTAGCTCCTAGCTCCTAACTCCTAGCTCCTAGCTCCTAACTCCTAGCTCCTAGCTCCTTAACTCTAACTTACGCCCGTAATTTCTCCATCATCAAGCAGTTTCACTTTTTGTGCCGCTGGCTTTTTTGGAAGTCCCGGCATACGCATAATATTACCCGTTAACACGACCAAAAATCCTGCACCGGCATTAATCTGAATGTTTCGTACTGTTACCTGAAAGTCTCTTGGTCTTCCATGTAATCGAGGATCATCCGATAGTGAACTTGGTGCTTTAGCAATGCAAATGGGAAGTCCATTTAATTTCAACTTCTTAACATGTAGAAGATCTTTTTCTGCTTCTTTGGTAAAGGCTACATCACTCGCTCCATACATGGCTTTGCAAACTTTAGTGATCTTGTCGACTACACCATCATCAAGATCATAAAGTGGTACAAAAGAATCCTGATTATTTGCCGCTAGTTTAACTTTTTTGGCGAGTTCAATCGCGCCTTTACCGCCTTGCTCAAAATGATTACTTTCGGCAAATAAAATGCCTTTGGATTCTACGTGATCTTTTATGATGGCAATTTCTTCATCACTGTCATCGGCAAAACGATTTAAAGCAACCACAGGCGTTTTATTAAAAAGTTGAACACTTTCGATATGCTTATTTAGGTTATCAAGTCCTTTCTTCACGTACTCGACACCAATATTCGTGAGTTGATCTTTATCCATACCTCCGTGCATTTTCAATGCTCGAACGGTAGTTACTAGAACCACTGCCACTGGGTCAAGTTCGGCAATTCTGCACTTAATATCAAAGAATTTTTCTGCACCTAAATCAAAGCCAAAGCCTGCTTCGGTAATCGCCCAATCAGCATAATGCATTGCCATTCGAGTTGCGATAATACTATTGCATCCATGAGCGATATTGGCAAAAGGACCGCCATGAATAAAGGTAGGTGTGCCTTCTAATGTTTGCACTAAATTTGGATGAATCGCATCTCTAAGCAATGCTAGCAAAGCTCCGGTGATTTCTAACGATTCTAGGAAAATTGGCTCATCATCATAATTGTAACCAACCAAGGTTCTATTTAGGCGCTCTTCTAAATCCTTCAAATCAGTCGAAAGGCAAAGGATTGCCATAATTTCAGAGGCCGCAGTAATATCAAATCCACCTTCTCGCGGAATTCCTTGCATTTTTCCACCAAGACCTAAAACAATTTTTCTTAGACTTCGATCATTCATATCCATGACTCGTCGCCATACAATTTGTCGGGGGTCGATTTTTAACAGATTGCCTTGAAAGATGTGATTATCAATACAGGCAGAAATCAAATTGTTTGCCGCAGTAATTGCATGAAAATCCCCAGTGAAATGCAAATTGATTCGGTCAACCGGAACTACTTGCGAGTAACCGCCGCCCGTCGCTCCGCCTTTCATCCCCAAACAAGGGCCCAAAGAGGGTTCTCTTAATGCTAAACAAACCGAATCACCTAGTTGAGAAAATGCTTGCCCTAATCCAATAGTCGTTGTGGTCTTGCCTTCTCCAGCTGGAGTTGGCGTAGTGGCAGAAACCAAAATAAGTCGAGATTTTGTTTTGTCTGAGGTCTTTTCTTTTAGCGCATCAATATGAACCTTAGCTATCGATTGCCCATAATGCATCAAATGCTCTTCCTTAATCGCTAACTTCGCGGCGATCTCAGATAATGGTTTTTCTTTAAACTGTTTGGCTATTTCGTGGTCTGCTAACATTGTTGGGGCAACCTTATTATCAAAAATAATCAACTTTCTTTTATAAAAGTTGATCAATGACATAATCATTGGAATAAATAAGCTCGTAATATAGCGGCATAACAATTATTTAGCAAAATATATGTCGAAGTCTTAATTTGGTTTTTGAATCGCGAACTAAAAAATCAGATCTGTTCTTTAATCGAAAATTTGATATATTAAATAAAAAAACATTCAATCGACTTAACTTGGCACTATTGCTAATTAAATAAGACTTTGCCAAATGAATGATAAGGGGGAGACATTATGGGGCGAGATATTGTTGAAAGAGAATACTCAGCTAAGGATTACGAACGATTTAACCGTCGGATCCATGATCAGGTCGATATCTTAAAAGAAATCATTGAAGCTCCTAATTTTGGCAAAGAAGACCTCTGCATTGGAGCCGAGTTAGAAATTTATCTGATGGATCAAGAAAGTCATGTTAACCCTGTCAATGTAGAACTTCTTGAGCTGCTCAACGACGATCAGTTTCAAACAGAGCTTAATAAATTCAATCTTGAACTAAACCTTTTGCCGGTTAAAGCGGCTGGTCGACCTTTTAGTGCTCTAACCAAAGAAATGCTAACCAAATTTAATTATCTTTGGTCTGTTGCCGAAACCATCAAAACTCGCCCGCTTGCTGTTGGCATCTTACCGACTCTAAAGCAAACAGATCTCTGTCATAAAAACATGACCGATATAGGACGTTATCGAATCTTGGCGCGGGAACTGCTAAAGCAGCGCGGTGAACCTTTCCATATTAAAATAGATGGTGAGGAATCAGTTGATTTCACTACCTCAGAAGTTTGCGTCGAAGGCGCTAATACTTCGTTTCAAGTTCATTTAATGACTGAGAAGGAGCGATTTTCCAATACTTTCAACGCTGCCCAGCTAACCTTGCCTATGGCTCTTGGGATCGCAGCGAACTCGCCAATGCTACTTGGCAAGTGTCTCTGGGACGAAACCCGTGTCGTGCTTTTTAAGCAGTCCATCGATAACCGAATGGCTGACGCCTCCGGATGGCGACAGCCCGCAAGAGTTACCTTTGGACACGGTTGGGTAAGAAAGTCTGGTTGGGAATTATTCTCAGAAACAGTTAATCTTTATCAACCGATTTTTCCCGAACTATTTGATAACAATCCGTTAAATGGTAATCATCATTCAATTAATAATGATCCCTCAATTGACAAGGATCAACAAGACGGATTACCAGAACTGGCAGAATTAAATCTGCACATGGGAACGACTTGGCCTTGGAATCGGGCGGTTTATTCCAATAAAGGCAACGGTCACTTGCGAATGGAATTTAGAGCGTTACCGGCTGGACCGACTGCACTTGATATGGCAGCTAACGCAGCCTTTTCGATTGGGATGGCAGTGGGGTTAGAAGAAAAAGTTGACGAGTATATGGCAAGAATTCCTTTTCGTTTTGCAGAATATAATTTTTACCGGGCTGCCAAAAATGGGCTCGACGCCACTATTTTATGGCCGCAAAATTATCAAAACAAACCGGTTGAAGTGCCAATTAGAAACGTCATCGATGATATGTTACAAATAGCCAACGATGGTTTGGCCAAATTAAAAATAGAACTCACCGAAAGAGATAAATTTTTAAATATTATTCATCGACGTTTATCTAAAAATATGAATGGTTCTCGGTGGATGAAAAATACGGTTCACCACTTACGAAAAAAACATTCTAATGAAGAAGCATGTTCCTTAATGCTCGATCAATATTTTATAAATCAAATGGGCGGACAACCTGTTAGCGAATGGGAAAAATGTTGGTAATGACCTTATTAAATCCAAAAATAACTTATTTTGACTCAAGCTACCGCCCAAATATTCCTACTAAACTGCTTAATTTCCTGAGATCACTTGATGGCCTAACTGTTTTTGATATCGAGGGTAAAGACCAATCACGAAATCGGGTCGTTACAACATTAATTCACGGTAATGAGCCTTCTGGTCTCATTGCCGCTCACCTCTGGTTAATCAGCGATGAAATTCCCGCAACCAATGTACGGATTGTTATTTGTAATCCTGAAGCAGCTAAAACCAAACCTTTTTTTACTAACCGTTATATTGAACAAAGTGACGATTTAAATCGTTTTTTTGCAAAGAAAAAAGATGATCAATCTCCCGTTGCAGAAAGAGCAAGACAAATCATCCAACTTGTCAAAGAGGTATCGCCTGAAGCAATTGTCGATCTACATAACACGTCTGGAGCCAGTCCAGCGTTTGCAGTAAGTATTTGTGACGATTTAAAGCACCTAAAACTAGTCGAAGTGTTTACCACTAATTTAATTTTAACTCAGCTCAATGTTGGCGCAATAATGGAACTACCTTTTGATGCGCCCATCGTGACCATTGAATGCGGTGGTACCAACGAAAACATATCCCACCAATTAGCCTCTGATGGCTTACATAAATTCTTTTCCTATGAAAATCTTTTTGACCACCGCAAACCTATAGTAAAAGTCCTGAAACATCCAATGCGAGTTGAACTAATCAATGACGCTTCCGTTGGCTTTTCTCATCATCGTTTAACCACTACTGATATAACTCTGCGTTCGGATATCGAAGAGCTAAATCAAGGCACTACACCTAAAGATGAATTTATTGGTTGGTGTGAAGCTAGAGAGCCTTTAATGTTTGAGGCTATTGATGACCAAGGTGTTAATCAAATTGAACATTTATTTGAAAATCGTAACGGCTGTCTTTTTACCAAGCGAGATATGCATTTATTTATGGTAACAACCGTCCCGGAAATAGCCACCAAAGACTGTTTGTTTTACACCACAATTAACTAGATTCAATTGGCGAGAATTATAAAAGCTATCTTCTGAATACGTATTCAAACCTTGAGTGATCCGCAATAAAATCCTGCAAAATCATCTGGTTAAGGGCCTTGATGATTTCTTATTAAAATTAGTTATTGGTTCGTTACTAGCAAGTTTTGCTAAAATTCCTTCCTTAGTTCTTTTGGCCTGTTTTACTGATAGTCATATTAGAATGATTTTTTATGCTCGATCTTTTTTCCATGAGGCAATTAATGACTTTATACCAATCATCACAAGCAAAAGATAATTGTGGTTTCGGTTTAATTGCGCACCTAGATGGTGAACAAAGTCACCTTTTATTACAAACATCGCTCACAGCTCTTACTCGAATGACACATCGCGGTGCAATTTCTTCCGATGGAAAATCTGGTGATGGTTGTGGTGTTTTGATCCAAATGCCGAAAGGTTTTTTTAAAAAAATTGCGGGAGAAATGAATTTTAAATTAGACAAACGTTTTGGTGTTGGTCAAATATTTCTGAGCAACGATTCAGGTAAAGCAAAAAAAAGTAAACTAATATTAGAACAAGAATTGATTAAAGAAACTTTAACCATTGTGGGTTGGCGAAAGGTGCCCATTAACCAAAACGTCTGTGGTGATGTAGCTCTAAAAACACTCCCCAATATTGAGCAGCTATTCGTCAAGGCTCCGCCCGGCTGGACAGAGCAAGATTTAGAACGTCGATTGTTTATTGCTCGACGACGCGCTGCAGATAAAATAAAAAATGATGATGATTATTATGTAGTAACTCTTTCATGCATGATCATTGTATATAAAGCCTTGGTGATGCCAAAATACCTAGATTGTTTTTATCCCGATCTTGCAGACGAAAATATGAAAACGGCGATTAGTTTATTTCACCAACGATTTTCAACCAACACCGCCCCGCTTTGGAAGTTTGCACAGCCTTTCCGCTTTCTCGCTCACAATGGTGAAATTAATACCATTTCAGGTAATAGAAACTGGGCGACGGCTCGTCAAGCGAAGTTTTATAGTCCCTTATTACCTGACTTATCTCGACTGGAGAGTTTGGTTAATCAGACCGGTTCTGATTCTTCATCATTAGATAATATGCTTGAAGTTATGTTGGCAGGTGGGATGGATATCTTTCGTGCGCTTAGGTTGCTCGTTCCCCCTGCGTGGGCGAAAAGAAAAAATATGGATCCTGAGTTAAAAGCTTTCTATGAATTTAATTCAATGCACATGGAACCTTGGGATGGCCCAGCTGGGATTGTTATGACTAATGGTAAACAAATTGCGTGTACTCTCGATAGAAATGGTTTACGTCCGGCACGTTATGTCATCACTAAGGATCGGATATTAACGGTCGCCTCAGAGGTGGGTGTTTGGGATTACAAGGAATCCGATGTAGTAGAAAAAGATCGAGTTGGCCCCGGTGAAATGTTAGCCGCCGATATCTCCGAAGGAAAAATATGGCGTACCAATAAAATCGACGACCTATTAAAAAATCGTCATCCATACTTAGAGTGGTTAAGAGAAAATACCATTCGATTAAAAAGTAATCCCCGCTTAGAACAAAAAGCGGCTGAAAATTACATTAGCGAAAATTTAAAAAACTTACCAACCTTTGAAAAATTATTTAATGTTTCTTTAGAAGAAAGCGAGCAAATTATTCGAGTCATCGCCAACAATGGCCAAGAGCCAACAAGTTCGATGGGCGATGATACACCTATGGCCGTTTTATCGACTCAGCCAAGAAATTTATTTGATTATTTTCGTCAACAGTTTGCCCAAGTCACTAACCCACCGATCGATCCTTTACGCGAAGTATCGGTGATGTCATTAGAAACCTGTTTTGGCCGGGAGCATAATGTTTTTCAAGAAACTAATGGACTTGCTTATCGAGCGATTATTGGTAAGCCCATTTTAAACTACGCTAAACTTCAACAGTTAAAAAAATTAGATCAGGATTATTATCAGTTTAATTCGATATCGCTTAATTACCCAAAAGATCAAAGTCTCGAAGAAACGATTGCCAAGATCACAGACAAAGCCGTTGAACTAGTCGAGAGTGGATGCGTCATATTGCAACTTACCGATCGGGATATCCAGCAAGGAATGATCCCTGCTCATGCTGTTTTAGCAACCGGTGCAGTACATCAACGTTTAATTAGAGAGGGTTTACGTTGCGATACTAACATTGTTGTTGAAACAGCAACCACTCGTGATCCACACCATTTTGCGGTGTTATTAGGCGTTGGAGCTACCGCGATTTCTCCCTATTTGGCATTGCAAATTATAAATCGATTATCGACTGAAGATAAACTCGATACCGATATTATTACCGCTCGTAAAAACTATTTAGTAGGCATTAATAAAGGCCTGATGAAAATCATGTCAAAGATGGGAATTTCTACCATCGCCAGTTATCGAAGTGCCCAGTTATTTGAATGTGTTGGTTTAGATTCTAAAATTATTGAAATCTGTTTCCCAAACCTTGTATCTCGAATTGCCGGTGCAACCTTTGACGATTTACATCAAGCAAGTCTGATCAATGAAAGCATCGCTTGGCTACCACATCATAAATTAAAACGGAGTGGTCAGCTTAAATATGTTCATGGGGGTGAATACCATAGTTACAATCCAGATGTTGTTACACTCTTGCAACAAGCGGTTACCAGCGGATTATATACAGACTATCAAGCCTATGCTGATACAGTTAATCAGCGACCTATTGCAACCTTAAGAGATATGATGCAATTAAAACTAGCTGACAAGCCTCTCGATATTGAACAAGTAGAAAATAAATCGTCGCTGCTTACTAGGTTTGATTCCGCTGGCATGTCGATTGGGGCGTTAAGTCCAGAGGCACATGAGTCCCTTGCTATTGCGATGAATAGTCTTGGCGGTCGCTCAAATAGTGGTGAAGGTGGTGAAGATCCGACCCGCTATGGAACAATAAAAAATTCTAAAATTAAACAGATAGCTTCTGGTCGATTTGGTGTTAGTGCAAGTTATTTAACCAGCGCTGAAGTACTACAAATAAAAATCGCGCAAGGTGCGAAACCTGGCGAAGGCGGACAGCTTCCCGGAGCGAAAGTTACCCTAGAAATAGCTAAACTTAGAAATTCTACGCCCGGAATAACTTTAATATCTCCCCCACCCCATCATGATATTTATTCGATTGAAGATATCGCTCAACTAATCTTTGACTTAAAACAAGTCAATCCAAAAGCCTTGATTTCAGTTAAGTTGGTTTCAGGGCCAGGTGTAGGAACAATTGCAGCGGGTGTAGCCAAAGCCTATGCTGACATGATTACAATTTCTGGTTACGATGGCGGTACCGGAGCAAGCCCTTTGACCTCGGTTAAATATGCAGGTACACCGTGGGAACTTGGTCTAAGCGAAGTCCATCAAGCACTGGTCGAAAATAATTTGCGAGACAAAATATGCCTCCAAGTTGATGGTGGTTTAAAAACAGGACTCGATGTGATTAAAGGTGCTATTTTAGGTGCCGACAGTTTTGGATTTGGAACTGGACCAATGGTGGCTTTGGGTTGCAAGTTTTTACGAATTTGTCATCTTAATAATTGCGCAACGGGTGTTGCGACTCAAAACCAAAGGTTACGCCAACAGCACTTTTTCGGCCTACCAGAACAGGTCATAAATTATTTTGACTTTGTTGCTCAAGAAGTTAGAGAGTGGCTAGCGAAATTAGCCGTGCCTAGCTTAGATGAACTAATTGGTCGTACTGATTTATTATGTTTACTTGAGGGACAAACCAGTCAACAAAAGAACCTGAATCTGCAAATCATTCTTGATTCGGCTAAACGACCAAATAATGAACAGTGCCATTACCAAAACAAACGCAATGCACCTTTTGATGAAGGTTTATTAAACCAAACGATTCTTAAAGACGTGGTTAATTATGACAAGCAGTCAAACATCATTGAGTTGAATTATTCGATAAAAAATTATGACCGTTCCGTTGGTGCCTCTCTTTCCGGCTATTTGTCAAAACAAAATCTGTCTCAAGAATTTAATTCTGATGAAAGTACAAAACAAAGAAATATTTGTATTTCCTTTACCGGAATTGCAGGTCAAAGTTTTGGTGTTTGGAATTATTCGGGAATTAATTTAAGGCTAGTTGGTGATGCCAATGATTATGTTGGCAAAGGCATGTCTGGTGGCACGATTTGTATCCAATCACCGAGCGATATTCAATATATTGCCAGTCGCGGTTCAATCATTGGTAATACTTGTTTGTACGGTGCAACTGGTGGCAAATTATTTGCGTCAGGACAAGCTGGAGAAAGATTTGCGGTTAGAAATTCTGGGGCAATAAGCGTGGTTGAAGGAGTCGGCGATCACGGGTGCGAGTACATGACTGGAGGAAGCGTTTTAATTCTTGGGCCGGTTGGAGAAAATTTTGCTGCAGGCATGACTGGTGGGATCGCTTACGTATTAGACTTAAGGGAAACCTTGAATAAAAACATCAATCCAGAGCATGTGGAATGTTTTCATTTTTCGGAAAATGAATGTGATGAATATACTGATCAGTTAAAAACATTACTTGAAGAACATATAGAACAAACTGCTAGTCCTTGGGGTGAAAAAATATTACGCAACTTCGACCATTATTTAGATTATTTTATGCTGGTGGTTCCAAAAGTGAGTACTAAAAATGATCATTCTCAGCCCTCTGAACCGAACGAGATTATCAATGATTTTAGAACCCCCTCAAACGTTCCTTTGAGGATAGTGAAATGAGCTTACCACCTGAAAATTTAACCTCCAATAAACAAGTGCAACCTAAAGTTAAAATAGACAGAGACCCTCTCAATTATTTAATTCACAAACGGCATACGCCAGTTAAACGTATCTCTAACGAGCGAAAGATTGATTTCAAGGAAATATATTCCAACTCACAGCAACAACTTTCAGCAAAGCAAGCGGCTCGCTGTTTAGATTGTGGCAACCCCTATTGTGAATGGAAGTGCCCGTTACACAATTACATCCCCAACTGGCTAGAGTTAGTCGCACAAGAAAACTATCAACAAGCCGCAGAATTAATGTACGAAACTAATCCACTCCCAGAAATCTGTGGCCGTGTATGCCCGCAAGATCGACTTTGTGAACAGGCTTGTACATTAAACACAGGTTTTGGAGCGGTCACTATTGGCGCGATTGAAAAAGACGTTACTGATATGGCGTTAGCTAAAAAATGGCGTCCAGAAGTTGTAAAACAAAATTCAAATAGACGCGTCGCAATAGTTGGTGCTGGCCCCGCTGGAATAGCCTGCGCAGATCATCTTGCTCGTAATGGAATAAAAGCTGTAGTCTATGATCAATATCCAGAAATTGGTGGTTTACTAACCTTTGGCATTCCCGGCTTTAAATTAGAAAAAGAAGTCATGCGAAAACGTAAATCTTTTTTAGAAGATATAGGAGTGGAATTTCAACTCAATACTCGTGTAGGCGATGATATTTCTTTTGAAAAGCTTCAATCAGAATACGATTCTATCTTTCTTGCAATGGGAACTTATACAAGTGTCCAAACTAATATTCACGGGATCGAAAACAAAGCTGTGATTAAGGCACTTGACTATTTGATAGGAAATATTAATCGATTGGAAAATTACCAAATGTCCAACTTTCCCTATCACGATTTAAAAGACAAAGAGGTGGTAGTAATTGGCGGAGGTGATACTGCAATGGATTGTGTAAGAACGGCTGTTCGACAAGGTGCAAAATCAATTTTTTGTGTTTATCGGCGTGATGAGGAATCCATGCCCGGCTCACCGAGAGAAGTTTCAAATGCCAAAGAAGAAGGCGTTGATTTTTTATTTAATTTATCGCCCGTGTCCGTCGAATCTGATTTGAATGGCATATTGATTGGCTTAAATGTAATCTCAACTAAACCTGAAACTGACTCTATATTAGGTACGCAAAAACTAAACCTTATCGAAGGTTCCGAACGCCTAATAAAGGCCGATGCAATTATTACCGCCTTTGGATTTAAGGCAAGCCCAGCTAACTGGTTTGAAAAGGCCGGGATTATCATCAAAGAAAATGGCTTAATTAAAATGACGGATTCTAATAACGCCGAATATCCCTACTCGCAGAAAACAATGGCTGATAAGATCTACGCCGGAGGTGATATGGTCAGAGGTGCTGATTTGGTAGTTACCGCCGTGGCGGAAGGGATCAAAGCAGCCCGAGAGATAATCGCCGAAATAAATTAGGCCATTTGAAAACTAAGGGTCATAAACTCTTTCCCTCTTCCTCAACGTCCTCAACCTCATCAACGACCTTCATCTCATCCAATGCATCAATGACGGCCACCACTAAAGTCGCAAGCGGAATTGCAAAAAAGACGCCCCAAAAACCCCAGATTCCGCCAAAGAATAAAACAGCAGCGATAATCGCAACTGGGTGCAAATTATTGGTTTCTGAGAAGAGCAAAGGCACTAATAAGTTACCATCCAATGCTTGAATGACAAAATAAACGATGAGCAAATATAAAAAAGTATCACCGGTTCCAAATTGAATAAGTCCAACAAGTGCCACAGGAATAGTTACTAAAGTTGCTCCAATATAAGGTATTAGCACTGACAAACCAACGAGCACCGCTAATAAAACTGCATAATTAAGTCCGAAGAATACAAAACTGACATAACTAGCACCACCAACAATAAAGATTTCAACCACTTTGCCGCGAACATAGTTACCAATTTGAACATCCACTTCGTTCCATACACGCATTGAAAGCTGACGATCATCTGGCAGCCAACGAGAAAACCACGACAAAATGGTGGTTTTATCTTTCAAAAAGAAGAAGACTAGCAAAGGAACCAAAATCATGTAGATCATAATCGTCACAATGTTTTTAAATGATTCCAATGAAAATGTAACAAGTAGATCACCAACGTTGGTTAATCCCCCCCCTAGTTGCTGAATGACGAGTTCTAATTGTTCTTTTGTCACTAGATCGGGATATTTTTCTGGAAGTTCTAACAATTTAGCTTGGATATTGGCAGCCATATTTGGCAGATCAGTAAATAATAATTCAATTTGATAGCCCAATAATGGAATGACTCCAATGATAATGGCTAAACTCACAGCGCAAAAGCTAATAAAAACCGTAATTACCGAAATAAGTCTTGGTACCTTCCGTTTTTCCAATGCGCTCACTGCCCACTCCAATAGGTAGGCAAATATGGCGGCTAACAACAGCGGCATTAATATTTGCCCCATGAGGTAGACGGCTAAAAAGCCAACTATCAACAGCAAAGCTAAAATAAGTGCCTGTGGATTGGAGAAGTTTCTCTTGAACCATCTTACAAAAAGCCTAGCCATTATAAATCAGCCTTTTCAATTAACTTTAACAACATAACATTTCTCTTAACATCTACCCTTAACAAATCATCAGTGCTAAACAACCCTTCACCCCTTGGTCACATGATAATGGAATTCGTCATTTTGCTCTTGTAGTTCGATCGAGTGACTAGCCATCTTGGCAAAGGAAAAAAAATCGCGCTTAGAGCTTGGATCCGTTGCCATTAAAAACACACTATCGCCCTTGTCTATTTGATTCAATGCCTGCTTTAACTTTAGCAACGGCATAGGACAAGGCATATTTCGAGCATCGACCGCAACTTGACTTGAACTCATAGATGACTACCTTAACTTGTTGAACCGAATCTAACTCAATTAGATTTAAATCCACATAAACAATATTGCTGAATATTACCATTATTTAACAACACAAGTGACTTTTCTATTAAACTCTTTTCTGTTGATAATTAATTGATAATGTTAGACTCTTTAGATAGATATTAATGAACTTATTAGAAAAACGATTATCTTAATTTAAGCAATTGTAAAATTCATGGCAGTTAATGAAATGAACAAAGATAGAGCAGACTACAGCTTAAAAAGCTTTTACAAGTGCCTTGCCGCCTTCGCGGTTAGTATTCTAAGCAGTTTTTCGATGGCTGCAAATAATCTCCCCGAGATTGGTAGCAGTGCCTCGCAAGTATTTAGTGTTGTTCAAGAGCAAGCTTTGGGCGATTCCTATATGCGACAACTTCGTGCATTTGCACCTATTATGAACGATGCTGAGGTCAATGACTATATTCAGCACCTCGGATTTAGACTAGTGGAAAATAACCCGAGAGCTGCCGATCGCAAATTTTCATTTTTTGTGATTAATCAAAACAGTATCAATGCTTTTGCATTACCCGGCGGGTATATCGGTATTCATACTGGATTAATCAACAAATCAGAAAATGAAAGCGAGCTTGCCTCAGTAGTGGGTCACGAAATAGCCCATGTTACCCAACGCCATTTAGCAAGACGACTGGAATTGCAACAACAAATGACCATACCTTCGCTGTTGGCAATGGTGGGTGCGATTTTAATCGCAACACAATCGAGTAACTCCGATACTGGTTTAGCTGCTTTGGCTGGTGCACAAGGTTTAACTCAACAAGCAATTATTAATCATACACGTGCTAATGAAGCCGAAGCCGATCGAATCGGCATTACTTCAATGTATCGCGCTGGATTCGATCCTCATGCTGCGGTAACTTTTTTTGAGAAAATGCAGGAAAACTCTCGCTATCATTCCGACGCGTTTGAGTTTCTAAGAACTCACCCTCTTTCCAGAAACCGAATCACCGATGCAAGACTTAGAGCGTCAGAACTGCCAAGACGCCCCGTGGTCGAAAAACCAACTTATCAATTAATCAAACAAAAGATTAAAGCCCTATCGACTAAGGTGACTCCGGTTGTGATGGAATCCTACAAACAGCGCTATAAAGCTGGAGAGTTCAATACCGACGAACAGATTTATGGTTATGCGCTAATACTAGCCAAAGCAAAAAAGTTGGAACAAGCTGAACAATTATTGCTTGAACTCAGAAAGCGTAATCCAAATCAAACTTCCTACGCCATTGCTTTAGCTGAGCTTGATATCGAACAAAAAACACCTAAACGTTCGCTCAAAATCATTGCGGATTTTCTTGAAAAAATTCCCGGAAACCTTGCACTAGTCGAAACAAAGGCCAAACTATTGCTCGAAGACTCGGCACCTGCCGAAGCAAGAGAACTTTTATTAGAAAATATTCACATGACGACCTTTGCTCCTCACTTATACAAGCTACTATCCAAAGCTCAAGAAGAATCTGGAAACATATCGGAAGTCTATGAAACTGAAGGAAATTATCTTGTCTCAATGGGTGATTTGAGTGGTGCTAGAAACCAATATTACCAAGCGCTTAATGTTCACACAGAAGATCCTTATGCGCGCGAAAGAATCAACTCTCAAATACGATTAATCAAGGAATTTATGTATAAACGGAGTTTGCAAAGATAGAATTATTCAGAGATGGGTAGTAAAGACGCTTTCTATAAATCCAAACGCCTAAGCAAAAAGGTCTAAACCCACCAAAGATTCAAGTTCCTGCCTTCTTGGAAGGTTTTCAGTTTCCTGATATTGGACTATAGAGGGTTTGCTTGATGGAGCTTCACCATCACGATTATCTGATAAGCTAGTAATTCTCTCTTTGGAATAGGCCAAGCGGGCATTTTTATCATTTTGATTGGGAGATTCAACAGCCTGATTGCTTAACCTTTCTGCAATCACCTTACTTTGACTTTTCTCTTGCGACGCTGGAGCGGGCGGTTCGACCTTAACAGGCAGTGAGATATAAGGATTATTAGTAAGGTTGATATTCAAACGGTCTTTCCACGTTGATTAAACATTGAACGAACAAAGTATAAGTTATTTTTGCGTAGATTTCTTCTTGGCAACGTTATTTCTTAGATAGACTGGTTGTAAAAACTCAGGCTTCAATAACTTTTGATTCTGGTAAGCGACTTTTGCGATCGGCAACATCATTTCAGCATTAGGAAATTGAATGCTTAGTTGCGTGGCATCTAGAGTGCCTATCTGCTGACTAAACTGATAAACACCCCAGCCATTACCAACTTTTACTAGTTGATTAGCCTGCTCTGAAATAGATTGAAGAGTGGCGTCAGAAAGCTCAATCAATCCTGCGGAAATAACCTGTTGTTGATGGGTTTCAACGGGAAGATTATCATCCCCTCGAACAAAAGCTGCAAAGTAAACCTCATTCATACGAGCATCAAGGGCCGTCAAACAGATATCGGCTTTAGAATGGCAAAAGGCATCGTAAGCCAGTGTTTGTAGCGACGAAACGGGAATACAGGGTAGATTCGCGCCATAAGCTAACCCTTGAGCAACGGATATAGCGATACGCAAACCTGTAAAAGCACCAGGTCCTACGCAGCAGGCAATTGCATCAAGCTGATCCAGTTGGGTAGCAGTTTCTTTCAAAACCCTATCAACCATTGGCAACAAGAGTTCAGCGTGTTTTCTAGCCTCGACCCTATATTGTTTTACTACAACACCATCAAATTCCAAAGCAACGGAACAGGCTTCGGCCGATGAGTCAATAGCAATAATATTTGTCATAATAATTTCTCATAAGCCTAGATTTTTCAATTTAAATAACAAAACTTGTTAGAATTTCTTTATTTTACTTTTCTAGCAAGTCTAACTCTTCTAGCTCATCTGATAGATATTCAGCTAAAAATTTAGTGACTGTGTCTTCATTTCGCGTTCTTTTCATGTCTGGCAAGCTGTTAACAAACTGGCCACCGTAATCTTTACCTACCAAGCGAGGGTCACAAACGCAAACGACACCTTTATCGGTGACACTTCGAATCAAGCGCCCTACCCCCTGTTTTAAGCTAAGAACAGCGTCAGGGATCTGCAATTCATAAAATGGATTGCCATTTTGTTGACGACAGCGCGCAATCTTAGCATTTAATAATGGATCATCAGGCGAAGCAAATGGTAATTTATCAATCACCACTAGTGCAAGATTATAACCACTTACATCAACCCCTTCCCAAAAACTTCCTGTGGCAATTAACACCGACTTTTCTTCACTGACAAAACGCTGCAATAGCTCATCTTTACTTCCCTCACCTTGTACAAGGCAATTAAATACCTGATACTCTTTTAGCCTTTCAGCAGCCTGATTTAACGCTCGATGACTAGTGAAGAGTAAAAATGCTCTTCCCGCAGTTGTCTGTAATAAAGGCAAACTCGCATCAATAACGGCATTGGTATGCTGAGGGCTACTTGGCGATGGTAAATTACGGGGAACATATAAGTAAGCCTGATTTTGATAATCAAAAGAAGACGGCAAGTGCTTTTGATTAACTGAGGACCAACCAAGCTCTTTGATATAATGATCGAAACGATTATTCACTGTTAAGGTTGCAGAAGTCATAATCCAGCTAGAACTAGCGTAACGTTGTCGACTGGCCTGAAATAACTCAGCCACATCAAGAGGCGTTGTATTCAGCCTAAAACTGCCTCGATTGGTCTCGTACCAATTGATCTTTTGCTTACTCGGATCGCTCTCTTTTTCAAAATTCTCGATTACGTGCCTAAAGTCAAGCAAACGTTCAAAGCAAGATTCAAGTGCTTTTGTTCTATCAGAATTCACTTTAACTACTTCTATTAATTGGTTGATTTTACTCAATAGTTTTGCAAGTGAGTTTTGCCTATCCGTATTGTAACGCCATTCTTCTTTAATATCGAAATCTGGTAGCGACATTCTAAACTCTTTAACTTCCTTTGCTAATCTTTCTGAGTCCAACAGCAGATCGCGGGCATCTGTCACTTGGGTTCGATACTCTAATTCGACCTCTTTGCACAGCTCACTAATTTGACGACTGGTAACCGAGCTTCCGTAAAATTGATAAGCTGTTTTACTTAAATGATGAGCTTCGTCGATCACAAAAATATCAGTATCCGGTAACAACTCCCCAAAACCATCTTCCTTTAGCACTAAATCGGCCAATAACAAATGATGATTCACCACTAGAACTTTGGCTTTTTTGGCTCTTTCCCTTGCAGCCGCTAAATAACATTCATCAATAAAGGGACAATCTTGACTTAAACAATTTTCGACCGTACTGGTTACTAGGGGAATAACAGATGAGTTTTCTGGCAAAACTGATAAATCACCCAAATCACCACTCAAAGTCTTGTCTTTCCATCGATTCACAGTGCTTAGATGCTTAACTGCAATGGGATCCGGCAAACGACCCGAGGCGAGAGTATTTTCCAAGCGGTATAAACACAGATAGTTATTCCGCCCTTTTAACAAAGCTGTTCGAGGATGTAAATTTAACACTTTTAATATCGCCGGAAGGTCTCTCTTAAATAACTGATCTTGCAGATTTTTAGTACCGGTCGATACCACTAGTTGCTTGTCAGACAAAAGCGCGGGTAACAAATAGGCAAAAGTTTTGCCGACGCCGGTTCCAGCTTCAACAACAAGGTTAGTTTGATTTTGAATAGCATCGTTGACCGCAACCGCCATTTGCTGCTGAACATCGCGCGGTTTAAAATTTGGGTTAGCGAGGGCAAAATCGCCCTCTTCACTTAGACAGTCAATAACCTGCTGATTAGTAATCTTCAATCGATTGACGCCTGTTATTCTTCTGTGTGATGTTGACTGGCAGGCGGGTCGCCTTCGTCTGAAATGCTCTCATTACTCCAGACTTTTTTGCCAATGGCTCTATATTTGGCAACTGTCATCGAACCGCGCTTATCCTGCGGAAGCTTGTCTAGCTCTTTTTCAATGATTGCGCGGTCGATGGAATAGACTTGGCTTGGAAAATATTCAGCGTCATAAATAACCATCAACAACTTATTCCAACCGGCTTGTAGGCTCAGTTTACCTAACTTCTGCCTAGCTTTGCCGCCTTTAAATATCACGCGCCCTTTAATTAAGTAATTATCAGGATTGTCGCCCATCGATACTGCATCGATCCCCTCTTCCCCTTCCTTTTTGCGTAGACCTAAAATATTGATCCCATCGAATCGGGCCAACTCTTCGGTAACTGGTAGCGCATGGCCGGTTTGATTACGGTAATCTGATGCAAGTTTACGAGTTTGCGTCATCAAACGACTAATATCATAACTTTCTAGAGATACTGAGGTTTGTTGACTATTCATTATTGTTGCGGATTAATCTAACTATTGACTCGGGAGGCATTAGTCTAACATATTGAATTAATAAGGTTTAGCGGTACAAGATATTATTTATGACTAAACTCAAATCTAAGCAGCAATTTTGCGAAAACGACAAGTTAGACCGAAACATCAATTCCTTTTCTGACCTTGTCTTCCGCAGAATTTGATTTTTTTGGAGTTTTTGATTGGTTTGGATCTGGATGATGCTTTTCAAGTTCTTCTTCATAACGATGACGTGATTCCTCAGAGAGCTCTACCATGTCTGAAACCTCTTTGGTTGGAATGATCGGATCGGTTGGATCGACATTTCGCGACCTTTTGATTTCTGTCCTATCAACACTTGGTTTACTTATCTCGCCAATATTTATCATAACAAACCTAAACTTCGTATAATTTGGCTTAACTTATTCTGCCAACTTATTGAATAAAATGATCTTAATGTCAACTTTATCGGCTGCAAAACAGCCAAATTTAGTCGCTAATCAAAATAACAAAGTAACTAATTCTTGCTATACTTGCCTAATAACTAACGAATAAATCGCAACGCTATAGCGTCAGCATTGATGTTTTGAAACCTTTACTCACTTTATAGCTGTTCATTAATTATACAACTATCTCATTATTAGATCGAACAACTGGCAAAACAATGACAAAAAAACTAATAAAAAAAAGCAAAGATAAAAACTTTCTGCCGAAACAAGTCTGCCTACTACCCATCAGTGAACGCCCTATTTTTCCGCCACAAACACTCCCAATTTTAATGAACGAAGACGAATGGCAGGAAACCATTGAATATATCAACGATGAACATGAGAATGTTACAGGACTGGTGCTAGTTAAGAATGCTAAACCGGAGGATTCTAAGCCCGAAGAATTCTATAAAGTGGGAACGTTGGTTAAAGTTCATCATCCTGTTTTAACCTCAGGTAAAGTACAATTTATTGCAGAAGGTATTCAGCGATTTAGAATAAAAAAATGGCTTAGTAAAGAAGCACCTTATATTGTCGAAGTTGAGTATCCAATCGAGCCAGAATACAAAGAATCTGACGAGTTAAAAGCTTATGCCATGGCGATCATCAACACGCTAAAGGAGCTTGTGCCACTTAACCCGCTGTACAGCGAAGAACTAAAGTTTTTCCTAAACCGATTTAACCCCAACGAACCGTCACAACTAACCGATTTTGCAGCAAGTGTTACCACCGCAACGCGCGAAGATTTGCAGGATGTTCTAGAAACAGTTCATCTTAAAAAGCGAATGGAAAAGGTCCTTGTTTTAATAAAAAAGGAATTGGAAGTCGCTGAACTACAAAAAGGTATTCAAGATCAGGTCGAAGATACTTTGTCTGAACACCAGCGTCAGTTTTTCTTGAGAGAGCAACTAAAAGCCATCCAAAAAGAACTCGGAATTGCCAAAGATGACAAGACTGCTGACATGGAGCGGTTTCATAAAAATCTCAAGCACAAAACCCTACCAAAAGCCGCTTACACTAAGTATACCGATGAAGTCGATAAGTTATCAGTTCTCGAATCAGGTTCACCCGAATACGCCGTTACGCGTAATTATCTTGAAGTATTTTCCCGCTTACCCTGGGGAACTTATACTAAGGATAATATGAGCCTCCGCTCCGCAAAAATGGCTCTTGACAAACAGCATTCGGCATTGAGCGATGTCAAAAGTCGTATCATAGAGTTCCTGGCGCTCGGCGCATTAAAAGGTGAAATATCTGGTTCGATTATCTTGCTCGTTGGCCCTCCTGGCGTGGGTAAAACCTCAATTGGGAAATCAATCGCGGCAGCGTTAAAAAGAAAATTCTACCGCTTTTCGTTAGGTGGAATGCGAGATGAAGCAGAAATAAAAGGCCATCGTAAAACCTACATTGGTGCAATGCCCGGCAAGATTATTCAGGCATTTACGGAAACGGGTTCTTCAAATCCTGTGATCATGTTAGACGAAATCGACAAAATTGGCTCTAGCTATCAAGGCGATCCATCATCCGCATTGTTAGAAGTGTTAGATCCCGAACAAAATAATCAGTTTTTGGATCATTACTTAGACGTCAGGTTCGACTTATCAAAAGTACTGTTTATCTGTACAGCCAATCAACTAGATACAATCCCTCGACCGTTATTAGACAGAATGGAAACCATTCGACTGTCAGGATACATAGCCGAAGAAAAACTACAGATCGCAAAAAAACATCTGTGGCCTAAACTAATCGCAAAATCTGGTATCACCAAAAGCAAACTGAAGATGGCTGATTCCGCGATTAAAGCCATCATTGACGGTTATGCAAGAGAAGCAGGCGTAAGACAGCTTAATAAGTTATTAGCGAAAATTATTCGCAAATCAGCGGTATCGCTAGTTAATAATAAAAATAAGAGCATCAGTGTCAACAAAGCGAACCTGAGTAAATATTTAGGTATGCCGATCTTCTCTAAAGAATCGCATTTAACGGGTATAGGGATTTCCAAAGGTCTCGCGTGGACCTCATTGGGCGGCGTCACTCTAAATATTGAAGCGGCAAAAATACATAGTAGTTCCCGTGGTTTTAAGTTAACCGGACAACTTGGTAATGTCATGCAAGAATCGGCACAAATCGCCTATAGCTATATCGCTGCTAATCTTGAAAAATACGGCGCCGATGTTAACGTATTTGATAAAGCCTATATTCATTTGCATGTCCCAGAGGGAGCAACACCAAAAGACGGTCCTAGCGCCGGTATTACAATGGCCAGTGCTTTGTTATCTTTAGCATTAAACAAGCGTATAAAAGTTCGTTACGCTATGACCGGTGAAATGACCTTAACTGGTGCAGTATTAGCCGTCGGAGGTATTAGAGAAAAAGTCATCGCAGCAAAGCGAGAAGGAATTAATAATCTGATCTTGCCCGAACAAGTGAAAAGTCGATATGAAAAGCTACCAGCTCATGTCACCAAAGGACTCAATGTGAATTTTGTCTCTCACTTTGACCAAGTGAAGGATTTATTATTCTAGTAAAAAAGAACAATGGCGAGTATTTAAGCTAGCTCTTCACTTGCCAGTTTTAAACTTTCCCTAATTCGACTAGGAACTTTTTTCTTTGCCTGTATTATTGCTTCTTCTATTGCACAAACAGTCGCTTCAACGTTTGCACTTCCGTGACTTTTAATAACAACCCCTCGCAAACCTATCAGGCAAGCACCGTTATATCTTTCTGGATTAATTTCATCCTTAAATAGATTAATCATTGGCTTTGCTAACAAACCAATAAATCGCGTCCACCAATTTTTATGAAAGGCTTGTTTGATTCTATCTATCAAGAACTGGCTTAAACCTTCAGAAGCTTTTAGTACATTGTTGCCGGTAAAGCCATCTGTCACCACCACCTGATAGTCACCGCTAAAGATATGGTTCCCTTCGATAAAACCTGCATAATTAATTTCTTCAATTTGATCCAATAAATCTGCAGCTTTGCGTAATTTCTCAGAACCTTTGAATTCTTCCTCTCCGACATTTAGCAGACCAACTCTCGGAGACTCGACTCCATCAATTCTTTTGCACAACTCATTACCCATAATTGCGAACTGAGCTAAGCGTTTTTCGTCACAGTCAACATTCGCTCCCAAATCCAAGAAATAGACCTGTCCATTTTGATAAGTTGGCAACGCAGAAATAATCGCTGGCCTGTCAATTCCGGGAAGCATTTTTAAAATAAAACGAGAAATGGCCATTAAGGCACCCGTATTACCTGCACTAACACAAGCATGTGCTCGTCCATCTCTTAGCGATTCAAGAGCTAGTCGCATCGATGATTTTTTTTTATTTTTTAGCGCAATTGATGGTTTGTCGGTCATCAATACATCATCTTCAGAGTCAAACACTTCGATATTAGGATGGTCGGCCAACTTAAAATCGGCTAGAAAAGCGTTAATTTCTTTGATTTGACCGAATAGTTGAAAATTGATTATATCCGGTGAAAAAGATGTGGCGTTTGAAAGGATGGATTTTACTGCCGGAATTGTAACTGAGGGGCCAAAATCGCCCCCCATACAATCAATCGCAATCGATATTTTAGCCATGATGACTAAATATTATTCGCAAAAAAGATATTGATATAAAATCAAAATATCAAATTATAAAACTTTACGACCACGGTAATAGCCGTCTTCAGTCATATTGTGACGAAGATGTAATTCACCCGTTGTTTGATCTTCTGACAAAGATGATACGTTAGATACTAATGCATCATGTGAACGACGAGTACCGCGACGTGCGCGAGATTTCTTACTTTTTTGAACAGCCATTGGATTTACTCCTAATTTTACAAATTTTATGAATCAGTTAATTTCTTTGTGAATTAGTCAAATATTCACGTTACCTATTTCTTTATATCTAAGTCTTGTAGAACCAAAAAAGGGTTCTTTTTAGTCTCTTTTTCTTCAGCGATTTCACCGTAGGTCATATTTATACCTAAATCACTAATCGCTTTATTAGCAATAACCGGTATTGATAGGATCAATTCGTCTTCAATGACCTCTTTTATATCAACTTGCCCATCATCAATCAATAAAGCTTCGTATTCTTCATCTAAATCAGCTATCTGTTCTTCACTTACAAGCGTACAGTAAAGCACCTTTGTATCGATTTCGTAACCAATTGCCTCAAAGCTTGTTTGGCACTCTAACTGCACATCAGCAGAAATATGAGCCTCAACCAAACAGCGATTTCGATCATCGAACCTCCCTTTCAAATGAACATTAATTCTACCGTCATTTGAATAGAGCAAACCGTCCAATCGACTAAAATCTTCTACATGCCATTGATAACGCAATTCACCATTTTTGTTAGCTAATTTACGTGGTTGAATGAAGCTTTTCAGTTCGAAATTTTTCTCAGTCTCCGTCATAGGCGCGCGATTCTACCCAAAAGACAGCCAAAAGGCAAAACTAATCCCCGAATTTGCTGTTTATTTTAGCTTAATGCCTTATTTATTGCGCTCTCGGCATGAATTTGGGTGGTATCGAAGAGTTTTATCTTTGTGTCCTGTTGTTTAACTAATAAACCAATTTCAGTACAACCCAAAATAATCCCCTGCGCGCCTTTTTTGGCTAAATTATTGATGATTGACAGATAGGTCTTATTAGAGTGCGGATTAATCAAACCTTTACACAATTCTTGATAAATAACATCGTGTACTTTGTTTCTATCTTCTAAGTTTGGGATCAATACTTGGATCCCGTGTATTTTTTCTAAATAGCCTTTGTAGAAATCCTGTTCCATAGTAAAACGAGTTCCCAATAGACCAACTTTATTGATCCCCTGAGCTTTCAAAGCTAAACCTGTTGCGTCGGCAATATGTAGTAACGGAATACTAACTGCTGACTGAACCTGATTAGCGACTTTATGCATGGTATTCGTACAAATCAGCATAAAATCGGCACCAGCGCGTTCTAAACTTATTGCTGCATTTGATAAGATTATTGCTAGCTGCTGCCAATCACCGGACATTTGCAACTTTTCAATCTCATCGAAATCCAAACTATTAAGAACTATTTTTGCAGAGTGAAGCCCTCCAAGCTGCTTTTTAACGCCACGGTTAAGTATTTGATAGTAGGATGCAGTACTTTCCCAACTCATCCCACCTATCAGACCAATAGTTTTCATTCTTCAGCCAACAAATCTTCGATTAACACGACAGGCTCGATTTCTACACCATCAAGATCCGCATTCCAATTAATGCCAACATAAAGGCCATCTTCATCCATGCCGTGTAGCCACGCGTCAACAAAATCATCGAATCGAACGGGGTTAGGTTGATAATCTTCCCAGCCGTCGTTGCAGGCGGCTTTCGCATCTTTTTCTAGAGACCAAAATGGCATCACTTGAGCATCATCAAATTCGTTCGACTCGCAAATAGCGAAGCCTTCAGACGATTTTAAGTTCCAAACGATATCTAACTCATTTGCTTCATCTACAAAGCGTTCGTAGTTCATTCGAAAGTCATTTGACATGATTTGCCTTAAATTAATTTGGATGGCTATAAAGTTTGCTATTCTATCAGAAAATATCCCGTATAATGCTGAGCTATTCAACTAATTAGTATTCAATATTCAGCTAAATGAAATCATTAATACTGGCCTCTTCGTCAAAATATCGACAAAACTTATTAAAAAGACTAGCTATTCCTTTTGAAGCAATTTCACCCGATATGGATGAATCGTCCAAGGCAAATGAATCACCAATTGAGTTAGCAAAACGTTTGTCGCTTGCGAAGGCAAATAAAATAGCTTCATTGCACCCAAAGGCGTTTGTTATAGGATCTGATCAAGTTGCATACGATGGTAAATGTCTGATCAATAAACCGGGAAACTATGAAAATGCCTTTAAGCAATTAACGAGTTTCTCTGGCAAGCAAGTCTATTTTTACACCGCTATTTCCTTAGTCAATCAAACGAGAACCTTTACAGCGACAGAAATATCAACTGTTCGGGTCAAGTTTAGAAACATTTCCGACAGCGAAATTCAAAATTATCTCAAACAGGATAAACCTTATGATTGCGCAGGGAGTTTTAAAGTAGAATCACTTGGTATTAGCTTATTTGAGTCTATTAAAAGCGACGATCCGACGAGTCTAGAAGGGCTGCCATTAATTACATTAAGTCGTTTATTGCGCAATTCTGGATTTCAAGCAACGTCCACTTAATAGATTAATAATTCTTTCACATCGAAAACATTTGAGTATATTTTAGCCGTTGAATCCATCAAAGTTCCATCCCAATCAAAGATGACGAAAGAATAGGTATTTTTGTTCATTGCTTACCGCTTAGCTTTTGTTAGCACGTAAAGATTCGATAACTTTCATCATCTGTTTTGGTATGGGTGCTTCCACGGTTATCACTTCATCAGTTTCTGGCAATTTAAAGCTTAACCGCTCAGCATGCAACATGAAGGTTTTGAGGTTGAGTTTTTGCAATAAGTCGCGATCTTTTTCTAAGTCGCTATATTTTTCATCACCCAATAATGGGCAAAAACAATGTCGGGCATGGACACGGATTTGATGAGTTCTCCCCGTCACAGGTTTCGCTCTAATTAAGCTGTATTCACCAAGATCTTCTATTAGAGAAAAGCGTGTTTCAGAGGGCTTTCCATGTTGATCAACCACAACGATTCGCTCACCTGAAGGTAGCGTTTTCTTTAAAAGTGCAACATCGACAACCTTTATTTTCTTAGGCCATTTACCTGATACGAGTGCCACATATTCTTTATTCATTTTCCGATGGCGTAATTGATTTTGAAAATGGACTAAAAATGATCGCCTTTTTGCAATCAATAAGCATCCTGAAGTGTCCCGATCGATTCGATGAACTAATTCTAGAAATTTCTCTTTAGGCCTGAGCGACCGAAATGCTTCAATCACCCCAAAAGACAAACCACTGCCACCATGAACCGCGATACCCGATGGTTTATTGATTACCATAAATTGATTCGTTTCTAAAATGATGGATTGTTCTAGCTGTTGGACTTTATCAAGCTTAGAAATTTTGGAATGATCTTTTTGCTCCGCAACTCTTATTGGAGGAATACGAATAACATCACCAAATTTCAATTTATAAACAGCCTTGATTCTGCCTTTATTGACACGAACTTCGCCCTTTCGCAAAATTCGATAAATATGACTCTTTGGAACCCCTTTGAGATGACTAAACAAATAGTTATCAATACGCTGACCTTGATGATCGGCATCGATTGTCCAAAACTGGGGTTTATCAAATGAGAGCAAAGTCGCTACAAACTCAGGTCAGAATTAAAGTGGGCAATTATCCGGTAATTTACCGAGATTGGCGAATGTTTTGTTTCTGAGGTCGCAATTATACTTTTATTCGGGGATTTCCATCTTTTAGAATTGATTCACTTAGGCGGCATTATCTTTAAAAAACTCTCCAAGATGATCATTAACGCGCCGGTTTAGCCAAATTTCCATACTCGAACCTTCTGCTTGCGCGGCTTGCATCACTTGATTTTGGCATTCAGCGGCTAAACTAATACTATAGTTGCCAATAAAAGGGAGAGATGTGTGACCACAACCTTCTCGGTATAAAAGACAGTAATCATCAACACACTTAATAAAATTTTTCTTTATTTCTTGTGCGGTTTTACCATCAAATTCTAATAAATCCACAGAGTTAACGACTTCACCGGTTAATAAACAGCGGCGATCATCATATTCAATTTTTCCAATAAAACCTTTGTGCAACAACATTAATACACTCCGATACAGCTATTAAAACAAAATAAAAGTAATATATGATTACCTAAATATAGCAGTTATCGGATTTTTGGCTTGAAAATGATCCTTATTTTTTCGCTCATTTTTTGAACAGGTTCACTTTTCTAAGCTTCTTATAATTTTCTTAACTAAGCAGACTAATTTCTTAATCTCTTACATAATAAGGCGTTAAATTCTAGCCGCTAGTTCTGCAGCTTGCTTAATCGCTCTTTTGGCATCTAATTCAGCCGCTACATCCGCCCCGCCAATGATATGAACGGACTGATTGCTAGCTTTAAGTTCATCAAAAAGAGCATTATTTGGTGTTTGACCGGCGCAAATGACAATATTATCGACTTCTAAGCAACTTGTCTTAGTATCTCCCAGACTAATGTGTAGTCCCTGATCATCAATCTTATGATAATTAACATGATTAATCATCTGTACCTTTTTATGCTTAAGACTTAAACGGTGTGTCCAGCCTGAAGTTTTACCAAGTCCGGCGCCAACTTTCCCTTCTTTACGCTGCAATAAAAATACCTCTCTCGGAGATTCTTTAATTTCCGGTCTGTCCGCCAAGCCTCCCGGATTAGAATAGTTAGGATCAACCTTCCACTCTTTGTTCCACGCATCACTATCAAGCGACAGTGAATCTTCATGAGTTAAAAATTCAGCAACATCGAAACCGATCCCTCCAGCACCAATAATTGCAACGCTTTTGCCTACTTCAACCTTATCCCTTAAAACATCAATATAAGAAAGAACCTTCGGATGTTCTATTCCTAGAATTGATGGAGTCCGTGGAATAATTCCAGAAGCAATAATCACTTCATCAAAATCACCGTCAACGATGACTTCTTTAGTGACTAGTGAGTTCAGTTTAACTTCAACCTTATTATTATCGAGCATGTTTTTAAAATACCGTATCGTTTCAAAAAACTCTTCTTTTCCCGGTACTTGTTTAGCAATGTTTAATTGGCCGCCAATTTTATCAGCAGCATCAAACAATGTTACTTTGTGGCCACGTTCCGAGGCATAAACAGAGAATGCCAGTCCTGCAGGTCCTGCTCCAACAACAGCGATAGTTTTTGGTTGAGGTGTTTTATCAAAATTCAATAAGGTTTCATGACAAGCCCGTGGATTCACTAAACAACTGACAAGTTGATTCTTAAAAACATGGTCTAAACAAGCTTGATTACATGCAATACAGGTATTGATTTGCTCCGATTGTCCATTGGCTGCTTTTTGCATAAAATCAGGATCTGCTAGAAATGGTCTTGCCATTGAAACCATGTCGGCTTCATCATTGGTTAATATTTCTTCTGCAACTTCTGGCGTATTGATTCGGTTGGTTGTAATTAATGGAATACTAATATGAGGCCTTAATTTTTTAGTAACCCAAGTGAAGTTTGCTCTTGGAACCGAGGTAACAATGGTAGGTACGCGCGCTTCATGCCATCCGATCCCAGTATTAATGATTGAAGCCCCGGCCTCCTCAATTTTTTTACCTAAATAAACTACCTCATCCCAACTGCTACCATTTTCTACTAAATCGAGCATCGACAAGCGATAAATAATAATGAAATTTTCATCGGTCGCTTCTCGCACAGCTTTGATGATCGCTATTGGTAATTTGATTCGGTTTTCGAAAGAACCACCCCATTCGTCGGTTCTTTTATTCGTTTTTTGTACGATAAATTGGTTGATTAAATAGCCTTCTGAGCCCATGACTTCGACGCCATCATAACCTGCCCGTTTGGCGAGCTTTGCACAATTAGCAAAATCCTTGATAGTCTTTTTGATCCCTTTAACTGATAGTGCTTTCGGTTTAAATGGAGTAATTGGCGACTTAATTGCCGATGGAGCAACTGAAAAAGGGTGATAAGCATATCGACCAGTGTGCAATATTTGCATGGCAATTTTACCGCCGACCGAATGAACTGCGTCTGTTACCTTTTTATGATTTGAGACTTGCCAAGGAAAGCTAAGTTGGCTACCAAATGGTGACACTCTGCCAGCCAAGTTAGGCGCAATTCCGCCAGTTACAATTAATCCTACACCACCCTCAGCTCTTTCTTTAAAATACTCAGCTAATCGACTAAATCCTCCCCATTTCTCCTCTAACCCCGTATGCATGGATCCCATAATTGCCCGATTGGCTAATCGGTGATTATGAATGGTTAAGGGTGACATCAATTTTGGGAAATGGATGTTACTATCTTGGGCATCAGTCTGTTGTTCGATATTCTGGTTCATTAGTTTGGTCGCTTATGCTCGGTTCACATCAATGATTGCTCATTCTATACTGTGATAAAACAATAGCAATATTAAGATTTGCTAACATTTTGACATTTTTATTTATATTGTTAATTTTCAATAGGTTATGACGAAATAGATGATTTCTTCTTTTTCAGCACTTTTTACCGCTAACACTTTAGTTTTGTTTGGTATAAGCTATTGACCTAACCGTCGTAAACTTACTTAATTAGGGAATGTAATGTCCAAACTATTCAAGAACTTATGGTATGGCCTAGATTTAAGCCGAAAGATTTTTCTCAACATTATTTTTATTATTATTGTCATCGCTATTATTAGTGCTATCGCTAATTCTGATAGTAAACCCAAAGTCGAAAATGGTGTTGCTCTAGTTCTACAACCAAATGGGATTATTGTTGAACAATTAACTTACCGTGATCCTATCGACCAAGCGATGCAAGAAGCAACCGGTAATTCTGATACGCCTGAGACTTCTCTATATGATCTAATCGAAGCACTTGATAACGCAAAGGACGATAAACGTATCACTAGTCTAGTGATCTCTACTAGCCATCTCGTAGGTTCGGGTGTGACCAAACTACAAGATTTGGCTGATGCTATTCAAGATTTTAAAGCTAGTGGCAAAAAAGTCATTGCCTTTGGTGATTACTTTTCTCAATCTCAATATTTTCTTGCAGCTCAAGCTGATGAACTGATTCTAAACCCTCAAGGTGGTGTGTTTATCAATGGGTTTGCTCGCATCGGCACTTATTTTAAATCGATGTTAGATAAGATCGGCGTTAATGTTCACGTTTTTAAAGTTGGAACCTACAAATCGGCTGTTGAACCCTTTATTCGGGATAACATGTCAGAGGAAGCCAAAGAAGCTAATCGATTATGGATGGGCGACCTTTGGACAGAATTTCAACAAGACATTGCAGAAACCCGCTCTCTGACTTCTGATGATATTGCTAGTTATATAAATAATTATAAAGAAGGACTCGCTGCAGTTAATGGAAATGCTGCTCAAATGGCATTGGATGCTGGTTTAGTCGACGAGATTATGACACGAATTGAGTTCAGAGAAAAAATGATTGATTTAGTTGGTAAAGACAAAAAAACTAAATCTTTTAAATCGATTTCTCATTCTCAATACCTAAAGGCAATAAAATCGCCACTAGAATATGTTAATCCAAAAACTGCCAAAGTAGCGGTCGTTACAGCAAAGGGCGATATCCTTGATGGCGAACATAAAGAAGGTGTGATTGGTGGTGATACCGTTGCCCGTTTAATTAGAAAGGCTCGTAATAATGAAAATGTTAAAGCGATTGTACTTCGAGTTGATAGTGGTGGTGGTAGCGCATTTGCCTCTGAAATCATTCGTCAAGAGTTAGTCAAAGCGCAATCCCAGGGTATCAAAGTAGTTGCCTCAATGGGCGATGTTGCAGCCTCTGGTGGTTACTGGATTTCTGCAACCGCTGATGAAATTTGGGCGCATTCTGCAACGATTACCGGCTCAATTGGTATCTTCGGAATGGTGCCTACTTTTGAAAAGCCACTTAACAAATGGGGTATTCATCGAGATGGCGTAGGCACTACTAAATATGCAAATCCTATTGATGGCGGTATGCCCCTTTCTGATGATGTTGCTGAAATCATCCAGACCGGTATTAATGCAGGTTACGAGGAATTTCTAAGCCTCGTTGCCAAAGGTAGAAATATGAGCAAAGAAGAAGTTGATAAAATTGCTCAAGGTCGCGTTTGGTCAGGTCAAGAGGCGCACAACAATGGCTTAGTTGATCATCTAGGTGGACTACAGGACGCGATTAAATCAGCCGCAAAATTGGCTGGTTTAGAAAGCTATGACGTGTTAAATGTAAAAAGAAAGCTATCTGATAATGAGCTATTTCTTAAACAATTATTTAATCAAGCGCAGGTTCAAGATTTAGTTGAGCAAAAACAAGCAGCCTATTCTAAACCCGATCTGAAAAGCCGTTTGATCAATCAGGTAACTGAAGGTGTTCAATTGTTGACTCGATGGAATGATCCTAATAATGCCTATGCGACCTGTTTTTGTGAAATAAAATAAAAATTTCTGTCATATAAACTCAAGAAAAACGCGATAATTAATTATCGCGTTTTTCTATGCTCTAATCCTGTTGAAGAATATTAACTATTTATTAACCAACTTGCTTTCGCTACTATAGTGCTATATCGATTTAATAAGCATCTTGCTTTGTGAGTAATCAGTATTATGAGCAATAAACGCGTTTATATCGCCTATACTGGCGGCACTATCGGCATGAAACACAGCAGCAAAGGTTTTGTACCCGAAGCCGGTTACTTTACTGAGCAAGTCAATAAACTGCCAGAGCTTGCCTATCCCGAAATGCCCTCCATTTTTGTAAACGAGTACGAGTGTTTAATCGACTCCTCCAATATCACACCAGAAGATTGGTACAAAATATCAGAAGATATAAAAGCTCACTACGATGATTTTGACGGATTTATTGTCCTTCATGGCACTGATACCATGGCTTATACCGCTTCAGCTCTCTCATTTATGTTAGAAGATTTATCCAAGCCGGTGATAGTTACTGGCTCCCAGATCCCTTGGTCACAAATGAGAACGGATGCCAGAGAAAATCTGATTACCTCTTTATTACTCGCTTCACAGTATGATATTCCTGAAGTGACGCTATATTTTCATAATCGTTTATATCGAGGAAACCGTACTAGAAAAGTAGATGCCAACGGCTTTCACGCCTTTCAATCGCCAAACTTTCCCGCACTGGTAAAGGTCGGTTCTCAGATAAATGTTAATCAAGAAATCATCTTAAAAGATCCTTCTAAGCCGCTAAAAATTAACAAAATTTCCCCTCCAAAAGTTGTCGTACTCAGCCTATTTCCTGGATTTTCTGCTGATATGCTAGAAGCCGTACTTAATTCAGGGATCCAAGGCTTAGTGTTGATGACCTACGGAATGGGAAACGCACCTTGCAACGATGCTCAATTTCTTAAGCTTTTAACCAACGCCAACGAGTCAGGAATTATTATCGTCAACTGTACTCAGTGTCTTAAAGGAAGTGTTGATATGAGTAGTTACGAAACGGGGCAAGAATTATTAAAAGCGGGCGTGATTAGTGGGTTTGATATGACTCCAGAAGCCACACTGACCAAGCTGAGTTATCTATTAAGCAGCGATTGCAGTAAAGAAACAATTAAACAAAAAATGCAAGTTAGTTTGAGGGGCGAATTATCATCGAACTTGCCAGAAGCGGATTAAAAATCAAGGCTATTTCTATTGGCTATTGAAAGAGCGAGAGTGGACTGATCGAGATAACCTAACTCTCCACCGACTGGCACACCTTGAGCAAGACGAGTAACTTTGATACTTTTAGCTGAACATCGATTTGCTAATTGACCAATATAATGGGCAGTCGCCTCTCCTTCAATGGTTGAAGAAGTCGCCACAATCACCTCGCTAACGCTTCCTTCCGCCAAAATCTCAGCTAATAATGGAATACCGATTTCATCGGGACCAATTCCATCAAGAGGTGACAGTTGTCCTAATAACACGAAAAATTTTCCATTAAAACCGGCTGTTGACTCTATTGCCACAACATCTGATGGCGACTCAACCACACATAATAGTGATTCATCTCTTCTATCGCTTCGACAAATTGCGCATTCATCACTTTCGGTATAATCCCGACATCGACGACAATTTCCAATCTGCTGCATCGATTCTTTAAGAAGTTTCGACAATTGGATAGCACCATCGCGGTTTTTATCCAATAAATGAAATGCCATTCGTTGGGCTGATTTTTTGCCTACTCCGGGGAGACACAAAAAAGATTCAACCAGTTGATTTAAAAGAGGCTTTGCGGGCATCAAAATTTCCTAGAAAGGCATCTTAAAGCCAGGAGGAAGCGGAATGCCGTTAGTCACCGAAGACATCATATCTTTTGTTTCTTGTTCCACTTTTCGAACGGCATCGTTAACTGCAGCGGCAATTAAATCTTCTAGTATATCCTTATCTTCGGTTAATAAACTGGGATCAATGTTAATCGATTTAACATCATGTCGCCCCGTCATAGTCACTTTAACCATGCCTGCACCAGACTCACCATGAACTTCTACATTTGCCACTTCTTGCTGAGCTTGCTGCATTTTTTCCTGCATCTGCTGAGCTTGTTTCATTATATCGCCTAAACCTTTCATAATAGTTTTTTCTCTTTATCCTCAATTATCAGGAAAATTGTCATTTGTTTCGGATGTTCATTTAATACGAACAGTTTGTTTATCTATGGTTACGCCAATCTCTTGTTGAAGCTTGGCAATACAAGGATTGGATTCTAATTGCTGGTATGCTTTTTCTACCTGTGCTTGATGTATTTGAACTTGTTTATCCTTGGGAGTTTCTTCCAACGTCTCGATTGATTTAAGATCAAGCTTAAAGTTTTCGACCTTAAAATAATGGCTCAGTTCAACCATTAAAGATTGCCGTAAATTATCAGTCAAAAAGTGTTTTACTTTAGATAAATAACTAATCTTTAATCTGTTATCTTGATACACAGCAAGAGAATTGAGCAAAACTTGTAGCCCATTACCACCAATTGATGATTGATCAACCGCAAGATGCCAATTGTCGTAGTTAATTTCCTCAAGTTGGACAATTTTTGCGTCTGGATACCAAGATTTTTTTTGCAATGAATCATCGTTAATATCGACGGATTCAGCTTGCTGGGATTGTGTATTTTTGGCTAATTCCTTTTCTTGGATCGCCCGCCTAAGTTCGACCACATTGCTCGGAGGGTTACTTTCTTCAACCTTATGAACTACCTCTGGTTCGATTTGGATTTCTTTCGGCTGGGATAAAGTTTCTACCGGATGAAGTAATGCCTTGTCCGCCGAACGATTGCTTTGTTGGCTAGATTTACTTTGCGCAGAAGCTTTAGCTACTTTTTTTTTTACTTCTGAGCTAGTCGTGACTGGGGATTGATGACCTGCGACTGTTCTTTTTTGCGGTTTAAACGCCAAAACTCTTAGCATTGCCATCTCAAAACCTTGTTTGGGATGTGGCGCGTATGGTAAATCTTTTTTGGCCTGTAAAGAAAGTTGATAATAAAGCTGCAAATCAGCGGATGAAATAGCTTGGCTAAGCGCGGCAATCCGCTCATCGTTTGACGAACCGGTAGCTTGTGCGACAGCAACACTATGAAGCAGCGAAAGCCAATCAGACATGACTTCAAAATAATCCGGAGAATATTGAGACATCTCTTGAATGGTTGCCATTAAAGCTACCGCATCATCATCTTGCACGTTTTGTAGTAGCTTAAAACAATAGGATTGGTCAATACTTCCCAACATTTCTAATATATTGGTGAGCTCTAATTTTTCAGGGCTAAAAGCAATCGCCTGATCGAGTAAACTCAAAGCATCGCGCATACTTCCATCGGCACCCTTTGCAATCGGCGCAAGTGCTTGTTGTTCGAAATCAATATTTTCTGAATTTAAAATCATCGATAAATGGTTGATGATCTGATCTTCTTCCATTCGCTTTAAATGAAATTGCAAACAACGGGAAAGTACCGTGACAGGTAGTTTTTGGGGATCGGTTGTTGCCAGTAAAAAAATTACATGAGGCGGTGGTTCTTCAAGGGTTTTAAGCAATGCATTAAAACTATGACCACTGAGCATGTGAACTTCGTCGATTAGGTAAACTTTATAACGCCCTCTTGTCGGACGGTATTGAACGTTATCTAATAGCTCGCGAGTATCTTCAACCTTTGTTTTCGATGCTGCGTCAATTTCCATCAAATCAACAAAGTTCCCTTGATCTATCTCTACACAGCTTGAACATTCACCGCAGGGCGTAGAGGTAATTCCTTTTTCGCAATTTAAACTTTTAGACAAAATCCGCGCAATAGTCGTTTTACCAACACCGCGAGTACCGGTAAACAAATAAGCATGGTGCAATCGTTGACTCTCAAGCGCATTAATCAAAGCCTTAGCGGTTTGGTTTTGACCCACTAACTGATCGAATGATTTAGGCCGCCATTTTCTGGCTAATACTTGATAGCTCATTGATTGATTTTTATACGCTTATTTTGATTGTTTATTGATGGCTCTCAGAGCCGGTCATTATATGCTATGGAGGCTTGAGGGGGAAGTTGCTTTTTTTTAGACTTTCAGTTTGATTGATTATTGATGGAAGAAGAAATTGGTGGCAGCCCTACCAGCCACATCCCGGCACATGAGTCGATTGCTACCGTTGCTCCCTTCCGGGCCTGGCGGAGTTCACAATTTATCATTGCGGGAGGACCAATAGGACCACCATTGTGGGTAAAGCTTTGTAACTTAAATACCTCTCGAATCAAACATTCTATTTTAATGAATGATATCGAGTTTTTCTTCACCTTAAACCTAAAAAACTCTGGCGGTGAGAGAGGGATTATTCACAATATCCTATCGCTCACCTCTTCGAGGCCAGCTAAAGCTGTTCTAAATTGTTCCCTACAATTTAGTCAAACCCTCATTCGGGTTCAAATACCTCTCGAATCAAACATTCTATTTTAATGAATGATATCGAGTTTTTCTTCACCTTAAACCTAAAAAACTCTGGCGGTGAGAGAGGGATTCGAACCCTCGATAGGTATTAGCCTATACACGCTTTCCAGGCGTGCTCCTTCAGCCACTCGGACACCTCACCTATTAAATCAAAATTCAATAGTAAAAAACAATGCTAAAACTATACTTTCGAGTCCAAAGAAGCGATTCAGCTTTGAGGCGCGTAGGTTAAACAAAAATCCCCCCAATGGCAATGATTTATAAAAGATAATTCTTAAATATATGGTCTATAATTAGCTGCATATACCCGTTCCACCTCAAGATGCATGTTTCAGTGCTCAGCTAGGAAATCTGAACAAGGCACAACTCGTAGGGAATGACTAGTCCTTTCCAAGAGTTGTAACGCTGTACAGGTTTCCTAGCTGAGCACCCGTAGGGCAAGGCTATAAACAACCATCTTCTTTGTTAAGCAATTTTCAGCTAGAATGACTAGCTCAAAAATTACTTGCCTCAAATATGGTCGTTTCTAGTCTTGCTGAAACATGTATCTTGAGGTGGAACGGGTATATATAAGATTTTGTGCTTTCCAAGCCAAATAAGCTTATTAAAAGACAATGACATAATTTGTGGAACCAATCAGTAATGGATATAAAGTTATTACTTCGCCTAATGGCAGAAAAAAATGCATCAGATCTCTTTTTTAGTAACGGTGCGCCTCCGCACATGAAAATTGAAGGTGTTTCAACCCCTATGGGACAAGGTGCGTTGCCATCCGGCGCAATTAAGAATATTGCCTATAAATTGATGACTCAAAAACAAATCGACGAGTTTGAGGAAGAATGGGAACAGAATTTCGCTATATCCGTTGATGATATTGGTCGCTTTAGGGTTAACGTTTTTATGCAACGTGGTGAAGTCGGTATGGTTATGCGCCACATTAAATCTGATATCCCAAGCTTAGAATCATTAAGCCTACCTCCAGCTATCGCCAAACTTGGTATGGAACGCAATGGCTTAGTATTAATTTGTGGTCCGACAGGTTCCGGTAAATCAACCACTCTCGCTTCTATGATAGACTACAGAAACCGGAGGGACACCAGCCATATTTTAACCATTGAAGATCCTATCGAGTTTCTGCATGAACATAAATTATCAATTATCGATCAACGAGAAATTGGTGTAGACACTAAAAACTATCAAAACGCACTTAAAAATGCGCTACGAGAAGCACCTGACGTTATATTAATCGGCGAGATTAGAGACAAAGAAGCGATGCAATATGCACTGAGTTTTGCTCAAACCGGTCACCTTTGTTTAGCCACCATTCATGGTAATAATTCAAAACAAGTTTTAGAAAGGGTCAGAAACATGATCCCACAAGAACAACGCTCATCAGTTATGAAAGAATTATCGGGGGTGTTAAAAGGTATCGTTTCACAACGATTAGTTATGAGCCAAGATGGGAAACGAGTTGCAGCACTTGAAATACTGATGAAAGCACCGGATCTACAGGAAATCATCCAAAAAGGAACCCTTGAAGAGCTTAAAAAAGCCATTGAAAAACACCACATGGACGGAATGATGTCCTTCGATCAATCTTTATTTGGCTTATATAAAGATGGAGTAATTACCAAGGATGACGCGTTACGCTTTGCTGAATCTCGAACGGACTTGAGCTTACAAATGCGATTAACTGAAAGTGGTAATCCGGCAGCTACTAAAGCCAAACCTAAGCTTGATGGGATACCTAGCTTTAAAACTAAATTATAAATTGGCCGAAGCAACTTATAAATTAAATGGGTTAAGTGCTTTGAAACTCCACCATTCTGGTTAAAGGTTTTAGTGCCTTTTCGATTAAATCCTCAGAAACAAAAATCTCATTATCTTTTTGTTCAAAAACCTTTTCAAGATTAGACAATTGATTCATTTTCATCCAAGGACATTGGGCGCAACTTCGACAAGTTGCCCCCTCTCCGGCCGTAGGCGCAATAATCAATTCTTTGTCTGGCGCGGCCTGTTGCATCTTGTAAAAAATTCCTTGATCGGTCGCCACAATGATTTGTGATGCTGGGCTATTTTGAGCAGCCTTGATTAGTTGAGAAGTCGAACCAACGTGATCTGCAAGTTGAATCACATTGTCTGGTGATTCTGGATGAACGAGTACTTCAGCTTCAGGATAAAGTGCAATCGTATTTTTTAGAGCGATATATTTAAACTCATCATGAACAATACAGTGACCATCCCACAACAACATATCAGCACCGGTTTGCTTTTGGATATATGATCCAAGATGTTTATCAGGTGCCCAAAGAATTTTTTCTCCTTTGGCATCAAGATGTTTAATCACATCAACCGCGATACTACTCGTAACCACCCAATCGGCCATCGCTTTAACTCTAGCTGAAGTGTTAGCATACACCACCACAGTTCTATCAGGATGTTGCTTAATAAAAGATTCAAATTCACCACTTGGGCAACCCAAATCCAGCGAGCAAGTTGCTTCTAGGGTTGGCATGATAACGCGCTTATTGGGGCTCAGCATTTTTGATGTTTCACCCATAAACTTCACTCCAGCAACCACCAATGTTTGTGCAGAATGCTTCGCCCCAAATTTTGCCATCTCAAGAGAATCACCAACAAATCCACCGGTTGATTCTGCCAGCTCTTGCAAATCAGGGTGAGTATAATAGTGTGCAATTAACACAGCATTATTGTCTTTCAGTTTTTGTTTACAGCTTTCAACTAAACGCCGTTTTTCGGATGGACTAATTTCTTTGGGCGGAGTAGGAAATGGAAAATCGATCTTTTCTGATTGGGACATGATGTCTTTTAAGTATTCGTATGAAATCACTAATCCGAACATTATAGCAAGGATCTGATCTTTGATTAAAGCGATTGTTTCAAACCATTTGTCTCATTTTGATTTTATCGACAAGTCGGGACATCAGGTACAAAAAAGCCCTCTAAATGTGAGGGCTCTATCCTATATTAAAAGGAATTGATTTGGTTTAGAAGAAATCTATTTACATCTTCAAATTAAGCTAGTTAAAATATCCATCTGCGACTGCGGAGCGAGCTTCTCGCCATCCACCTAGCCATTGTTCTTTAATATCGGTGGTTGAAAACGGGCAGCATTCACTCGGTTTACCATTAATGCCTGCGTTGTATCCTTTAGTGTGAGCTCGTTGAAATTTATCGCGTTTTTGTCTTTTCATATTAACTGTTTCCTCACTGATTAATAATATAGCTCTAAATCAAACCTTTAACTTAGAGTTCAGAAGTAAACCGATAGAGCTTTGCCAATAGATAGATCGAAATTACCTAATCATTTGTTCAACTCGGCCAACTTCTACTATAAACCATAGGGTAAATTCACTATTCGTTCCAATATTTTATGGTTATTAAAATGTCGTTATCCATTTCCATTTATTTCCTTAGTTAATCTATTACATTAGTTTCTCTATCTAATCATTTGTTTTATATATAGAATTAGAATGGTATTGATATGGAATTAGCATTATTATGTGAGAATTATTATTAGTTTCTTCCAATTTTTATCGACTTAGTCACACTGTTTAAAATTAGTTAGAACCTAGTGTACAATGGCGGAAATTAAGCTCGTGAGCTATTTTTCACCCAACCGTCATCTTCTCAACAATAAGAAACTTACACCTTTGTCTAATTCTTTATCTTTTAAATTAAAGCCCGGTTTTGCTAACTATGTTCACGGAGTCTACGGTTCTAGTTTTGCTTTGACCCTAGTTGATATTGCTAAATCTCAGGATTCATTAATCGTCGTCTTATTGCCCGAAGCTTCATCACTGCATTCATTGACCAAAGAATTAGAATTTTTCCTTGGTAAAAACGAAAATATCCCAATAGTCACTCTCCCCGATTGGGAAACCTTACCCTATGATTATTTTTCGCCTCATCAAGATATTATTTCTGAGCGGTTAAAGACACTCTATGAATTACCTCATCTAAACAAAGGGATTTTATTACTACCAATTTCTTCGGCATTACAAAAGCTACCACCCAAACAATATATTCAACAGCATTGTTTAATGTTAAAAAATAAGCAGGTCATTGATATTCACCTGCTTAAAAGTCAACTAACTAATGCCGGGTATACCTGTGTCAGCAAAGTTATGGAACATGGCGAATACGCCGTTCGAGGCTCAATTATCGATCTTTTTCCTATGGGATCTACAAAGCCTATTCGAATAGAGTTATTCGATGATGAAATCGAATCATTACGACTGTTCGATAGTGAAACTCAACTAAGTACCGACAAAGTTCAAAGCTTCAATCTGCTTCCTGCAAGAGAGTATCCATCTAATCAAGAGGCTATTAGTCTATTCAGGCAAACATGGCGGGCAAAATTCGACACTAATTTGAAAGAGTCCACCATTTATAGAGACGTCAGTAATGGCTTATTTCCAGCAGGAATTGAGTATTACCTTCCGCTATTTTTTGATTCCCTTTCCTCTATATTTGACTATTTATCGAGCGAAAACAGCATTATTTTACAGGCTTCAAATATAGAAGAACCTATTGATCTTTTTTGGCAAGAGCTGAGTGAAAGACACGAACAACACCGACACAATATTGACCGTCCGATACTTGTGCCGGATGAACTGTTTTTATCCAAAGCCCTATTTTCATCAGCAAAAAAACAATATCCCTTGCTCCGAATATCACAAGATGTACTTAAAAATGGTGCGACATCTCAAGATTTGGCATTTTCGCCCTGCCCCGAGGTAAGGATTGAGCATCGCGCTAATTTGCCACTGCAAAAGTTCCAAAAGGTTATTGAAAATTTTTCGAAAGTCCTTATTTGCGCAGAATCTTCTGGGCGACAAGAAGTCATCCGTGAGCTCTTTTTAAAACAACATATTCAAACCAATCTAATCGAACATTGGGAAGATTTTTCCTCAAGCTCTGAAAAGGTTAATCTAATTTGCAGCCCTTTAACCAAAGGCTATATAACCAAAGATCAACTAATCGTCTGTGAGAGCGATTTATTTGGACGACAGGTTTTACAAGAACGTCGAGCCAATAATAAAATTCTTTCCCCCGATCAATTAATTCATAGTTTAGCAGAGCTAAAAACCGGCGATCCTGTCGTTCACGTGGAGCAAGGAGTTGGGCGTTATCGCGGATTACAAACCATAGACGCGGGTGGCATAACCACCGAATTTTTGACACTTGAATACCACGGCGGCAGTAAATTATATGTTCCCGTTCAAGCGTTGCATCAAATTCATCGTTATTCGGGAAGCAGTCCAGAATTGGCTCCTTGGCACAAACTCGGTAGTGAAGCTTGGAGTAAAGCTAAACGCAAAGCGATTGAAAAAGCCAGAGATACCGCCGCAGAACTGTTAGACATCTACGCAAGACGTGGCGCGCAAACCGGCTTTAAACATAAATTAGATAAATTGGATTATGAAAGGTTTGCCGCTGAATTTCCTTTTGAATTAACTCAAGATCAGGTAACAGCAATTGGTGCCGTTATAAAAGACATGACCGCGACCAAACCAATGGATCGGCTTGTTTGTGGAGACGTTGGATTTGGCAAAACGGAAGTTGCCATGCGTGCCGCTTACCTCAGTGTTCAAAATAATATGCAAGTTGCAATGCTTGTACCAACCACACTATTGGCTCAGCAACACTTTAACTCGTTTCAAGACAGATTTTCCCAATGGCCAATAAACATTGCGGTACTGTCTCGTTTTCAAACTAAAAAAGAACAAAATGAAACGCTTGCCAAGCTCGAATCTGGACAGGTCGACCTAGTTATTGGAACTCATCGATTAATCTCGGGCAATTTAAAATTCAAGAACTTAGGCTTGTTATTAATTGATGAAGAACATCGATTTGGTGTAAGACAAAAAGAAATCCTTAAGTCTTATCGAACCAAGGTTGATATCCTCACCTTAACTGCAACCCCAATTCCGCGCACGCTCAATATGTCGATGTCTGGAATGCGCGATCTCTCAATCATTGCAACGCCGCCAGCTAAACGTTTAGCAATAAAAACCTTTGTAAGGCAAAGAAATCAACCGCTAATCAAAGAAGCCATTCAACGTGAAGTACGCCGAGGTGGCCAAGTTTACTTTCTACACAATTCGGTCGAGAGCATAGAAAAAGTCGCTAATGAATTACAAGAGCTGCTACCCGAACTTGAAATTGCCGTCGCTCATGGACAAATGCGCGAAAGACAACTCGAAGAAGTGATGAAAGAATTTTATCATCATCGATATCATGTCCTAGTTTGTACCACCATTATTGAAACCGGTATTGACGTACCGACCGCGAATACCATCATTATGGATAGAGCCGATAAGTTAGGCTTGGCTCAACTCCATCAATTGCGGGGACGAGTTGGACGATCACATCATCAAGCTTATGCCTATTTGATGACTCCCTCTCCTAAGTCAATTACTAAAGATGCCAAAAAACGACTCGAAGCTATCGAAAAGCTGGAAGATTTGGGTGCTGGATTTATTTTGGCGACTCACGATTTAGAAATTAGAGGTGCCGGCGAATTATTAGGCGATGAACAAAGTGGTCATATGCAAACCATCGGTTTTAGTCTTTACATGGAATTACTGGATAGAGCAATAAACGCGCTGAAATCCGGCGAAGAGATGTCCCTTGATGAAAGTCAAAACCAACAAACCGAGGTCAATCTGGGGACTTCTGCCCTATTGCCCGACAGTTATGTACCGGACGTAGCTATCAGATTGTCATTGTATAAGCGGATTGCAAACGCAACATCATCAAAAGCATTAAGAGATCTACAGGTCGAATTAATTGATCGCTTTGGCCTTTTACCTGACCAAGCAAAACAACTATTTGTGATCGCCGAACTAAAAAACAAACTCAGCCCACTCGGAATCAGCAAGCTTGATGGAACGGAAAATAATTTCACTTTAGAATTTAAGCCCAACCCTAATATCGACACGGGAAAATTAATTGGATTGATTCAAAGCAACCCAACACGATATCGCCTAACCAAAGGTACAGTGCTAAAAGTCAGCCAAACTGCGAGCGATCAATCACAAAGAGTGCAACAAATTGATTCTTTAATTGAAACGCTAAGCTTGTAAAGGTTAATATTGTTGTTCGCTATTAATTATTGTTATAGATTAGGTTCAGCTTTGAAAATCAAAACTATAATATCAGCTATAAAATACTCGGCAAAACTGAAAATTGCACTTTTCTCTATTGTCTCTTTTCTCTTTCCCGTTATTTCTCAAGGGGCAGAATCACAACAATCTGCTCATGCGGATTCGAAACCAGTCGAACGCTGGTTTGAAATCGAAGTTATTCTTTATAAACCAACTGCTGCCAATCCGCTTGATGGCGAATCTTGGGATACCGATACCAAATTGGAACTACCGGAAGACCTCGTCGATTTCCTTCAACCTTATGGGTTTCCTGAACCCGATCCAGTTGAAGGAGAAGAAGTTAATCCAGAAAAGACAGAATCAGGCACACTCGCCTCACCCGTAGAAGAAAATACATTGGAAAGCTCCGATCTTGAGGAATCAGAAATCAGCCCTATCGTTGAACAGGAAAAGCCTTTTGTTTCTCTAGAGCAATCACTTTTTCGTTTATCAAAAGAAGCTCGAAGCATTAAATCTAATGCCAATTATCAGTTATTAGGTCATTTTGCTTGGAGACAGCCAGTCGCAGACAAAAAATCTGCATCAGCTGTTCGGATCGCTGGTGGTACTGATTTAAAAGAAACTTTTGAATACTCAGGAGAGAAGATAATAATAATACCCTCAGCAAAGGAATCTCCGATTGAAGAAGACCTTTTGAGCGACAAGACTCTTTTAACTGACAGCGAACTTTTAACTGACAGCGAATTTTCGACAGGTAGAGATGCTCATGAAGGCCTCAGCGGTGAAGGTTCAAGCAATGAATCAACTGCTATAGTCTCTGAAGAGCAAAAGGACTCTCCAACAGAAGACACTCAACCAATCGCGTTACCTTGGGTACCTGAAATTGATGGCAGTTTAATTGTTTTTATTCATCGTAACTATCTTCATATCAATACCAATATTTTTTATCGACTAGCCGGAAAAGAAGAAGTTGATCTTTACTCCTTAGGCGGTTCTTTTACTACCCTTGAAAATAATTTGAATAACCAACCGCTTAATTTTAACCAACCAACTGTTAACTCATTGGTAGAAAACCCATTAGCGGATAATTCGTTAGCAGATAACTCTTTAACAGACGCACAAATTTTTGAAGGCTCAAGCGAATACCAAAATAACCAATTAGTTTGGCAATACCAAGATGACTTTTTACTTGAAGAGCCAGAAAAAAACTATACTGAAAGACTCTTTAACTACCCATTAAAGCAAAATCGTAGACTAAGAAGCACTGAACTTCATTATTTTGATCACCCTTTAGTTGGCATGTTAGTAATGATTACACCCTATGAAATTAATCCAGAAGATCCCGCTTCTGAATTAGAAGCGCTACAACCTTAAGATCATTTTATTTCGGAGTCATTTATGGCAAATATAATCGTTTTTGGGGCAGGATTAATTGGGCGTGCAATAGCTCTCGATCTTGCGAGCGATCATAAAGTAACCTGTGTCGATTTAAACAAAAATGCGTTAGCCCGTATCAAAAAAGATAATCCTGACGTACAAACTGTTAATTATGACCTTTCAAAAGAAGCTGATTATCGCGAGCTTATAAAAGAGTTTGATCTGGTTGTTAGTGCGATGCCCGGTTACTTAGGTTTTGAAACGCTGAAAAAGGTGTTGATCGCAGGCAAAAATATTATCGATGCTTCATTTTTTCCTGAAAACTGTTTTGATCTCGACCACCTAGCCAAGAAAAATGATGCCTTTGCGATTGTTGATTGCGGTCTGGCGCCGGGGATGGATAATATTATCCTTGGTTATCTCGACACAAAAATGGAAGTCAACAAATTCGAATGTTTGGTTGGAGGTTTGCCAGTCAAACGTCATTGGCCTTTCAATTTCAAATCGCTATTTTCGCCAATTGACGTCATTCAAGAATATACTGGTCCAGCAAGATACGTGGAAAACGGTGAAGTGGTCATCAGAGAAGCCTTAAGTGATTGTGAACGAATGGAAATCAAACGCGTTGGCACACTCGAAGCTTTCAATACTGACGGTTTACGCACCTTGATCAAAACAATGGATCACATTCCTTATATGAAAGAAAAAACCCTTCGCTACCCAGGTCATTGTGAATACATTCAAGTTCTTAAAGATTCTGGTTTCTTCTCCACCAAACCACTTGAACTCAATGGAGTAGAATTTTCACCGATGGAAGTGAGCGCAAAAATTCTGGAAAATGATTGGAAAATGGCCAGTAATGATGAAGAGTTTACCGTAGTAAGAACCACTATCGAAGGCGATCAAAATGGTAAGAAACAACGTTTTATTTATCGTATGTTAGACAAAACAGATAAAGATAGCGACATATCATCAATGGCACGTGCCAACGGTTATACTGCCACGGCAGTCACAAACTTTGCCTTGCAAAACAAACTGCAACCAGGTATTTGCGCCCCTGAAACATTAGGTGCTATCGATAATGCTTACAAATTTATCTTAAACTATCTAGAAAAACGAAATATCAATTATCGTATTGAAGAAAGTATCATTGATTAAACCATTAACAATTAACAATTAACAATTAACAATTAACAATTAACAATTAACAATTAACAAAGAGAGAGACGATGACTTCCAATAGAAAGGTTTCGGCAGAACAATTGGCAGAAATAAATGAGAACTTTGCTTTTTTTGACCGCGATTCAAACAATGAAATTGATCTTGGTGAATTTACCAAACTTTTAAGAGTGCTTTCGCCGAAGGCAACTTTAGAACAGGCTGAAAAAGGTTTTGCTATCATTGATGATAACAATGACGGTCATATTGATTTTGATGAATTTATGCGATGGTGGGAAACTTGTTGGTGGGAGTATTAATCGCTAAAACTGATCTCTCTTTTCTAAGAGGCTTTCGGGCAACCTTGAGCCTCCCTAAATATGTCTAATCAAAAACGAAACTTACTGAGTTAATCCTGTGTTTCGCCACAGTTCATCTGAACCGTACATTTCATATAAACTCTCCGCTCGAGAAGTTAATTGAGCAGCAAATTTTTCTTGCGTTTCTTTATCTTGCAGCTCGATTTTGCCTTCTGCAACACCATCTTCCAGTTTAGCCGCTTGGATATGCCATGTCATAGAAAAATACCTCAACACTTCCCTAGCATTTTTTGCAACCTCAGAACTAGCAATATCCGTCGGAAAATCACCACAAATTACCCATAAATCAATATTCTTTTCAGTGGTCTTCACGTACCAAACACCAAGAACCGGTGGTAACAATTGAGATTTAGCCTGTTCTACTGTTTTTACTTGATAACCTTTACTAGCACAGAATTTTTGGATTTTGATGTATTCTTTCTGTGACCATTCCTTAAACTGCTTTTCTGACTCTTCCTTTGATTCCGACACTTTATTAGACAAGGGGGCTTGATCTTCTAACATCTTATTTCCTTAAATTAAGCGAGTAACGAATGGAGTTTTCGTCAATCAATAGTCTATTAATCTTAGAGGGTCGCTAAATTAAGCCATTTTCTTGTTATCTTCAAGTGATTTCGGCAATATGAATGTAACGATTAGTTATTTTCTTCCACCCTATGCTTTGGTAAGACCCCATTAATTTCAATATTATCAGGGAGTTAATGCAAATCAAATTGGCAACTAATGCTGATGCACTAAGATCAAAAATATGATTAAATATTCCTACTCTGGTCAGAGCTGTTTCAAGCCTTTCAATAACCTTATTTTTATCTAAGATAATGCCTATTTTCTAAGCCAACAGACAGATTCAGCTAGCTATTAATAGCAACCAATGGTATCTTTGCGCCAGTAAATTTTGGCGGTTGTTTCGAGCAATTGTCACTAAAGTGCCCCTTGGTGCGGTAACGGGTATTTTAAGTAAGATATTGGCCTAACTAAATTAGGTTTAAGCAATCACATTTCTTTATTCTTCGATTCAGAACGGCTCATTTAAAACAATTTAGACGAGAGAAAACCCAGACACGGGTTGAAGATTTCAGAATGAAAATTGCTTTTCGTTAACGTAAACGACAAGGTGTTAAATGGATATCCTCAAGCAGTTAAATATTTCACCGATTAATTCCGGAGCCTGTTGGGGATACGATCAATGGTCAGCTATTTCCGACTCACAAGTTATTAATTCAATCAATCCCGCTACTAATACATTAATTGCTTCGGTCACACCGGCTCAAGAGTCCGACTATGAAACTATCATGTCTACCGCAGAACAAGCTTTTGCCGAATGGCGAAAAGTCCCGGCTCCGCAGCGAGGTGAAGTGATCCGAAAAATTGGCCAAGCACTAAGAGAACAAAAAGATGCACTAGGCAGTCTTGTTTCCCTCGAAATGGGTAAAAGCAAATCAGAAGGCGATGGCGAAGTTCAAGAAATGATTGATATGGCAGACTTTGCGGTCGGACAATCAAGAATGCTCTACGGCAAAACTATGCATTCTGAAAGACCGCAACATCGTATGTATGAGCAATGGCAGCCACTTGGAGTTGTTGGAGTAATTTCAGCATTTAATTTTCCAGTCGCGGTTTGGTCATGGAACGCTTTTATTGCTGCCATTTGCGGCAATATTACGGTTTGGAAACCAAGTCCAAAAACCCCGCTTACAGCGATCGCAGTGCAAAACATTTGCAACTCTGTTTTAAAAGAATTGGAGCTGCCAACTATCTTTTATACTTTTGTCGATTCAGATAAAAATTTGTTAGCCACTCGCTTTATTAAAGACAAGCGAGTTAAAAAACTCTCTTTTACCGGCTCTTCAACCGTCGGAAAACTCGTTGGCGTCCAAGTAGCTGAGCGATTTGGTAAAAGCTTACTTGAACTATCGGGCAACAATGCACTCATTATCGATCAATCAGCTAACTTAAATCATGCAATCCCTGCAGCGGTTTTTGGTGCAGTAGGTACAGCTGGACAAAGGTGTACAAGCACACGTCGATTATTTGTCCATCAATCTATTTTCGAGCAAGTTAAAGACTTATTGATCTCAGCCTATGCACAAATAAAAATTGGTGACCCATTGGATACTAACAATCACATGGGACCTCTTATTGATCAAGTGGCGGTTAATAGCTTCTTAAAAACGGTTAATTTGGCAAAAGAACAAGGTGGAGAGATCATCGCAGGTGGCCACTCAATCGACGAACAAGGCTTTTACGTAGAACCTACCATCATTATCGCTAAAAATAATATGCCAGCTGTTCAATCGGAAACCTTCGCTCCGATACTCTATTTGATGGCATTTGAAACCATAGAAGAAGCAATTGAGCTTAATAATGACGTTCGACACGGATTATCCTCTGCACTTTTCACTGCAAACATCCAAAACTCTGAAAAATTCCTAAGTTACGCTGGTAGTGACTGTGGTATCGCCAATATCAATATTGGAACCAGTGGCGCAGAAATTGGTGGCGCATTTGGTGGTGAGAAAGAAACTGGTGGTGGTAGAGAAGCGGGGTCGGATTCATGGAAATCTTATATGAGACGACAAACAAATACTATTTTTTGGGGTGATACGCCGGTATTGGCTCAAGGAATAAAATTCGATATTTAGTAAAACAAAACAATCAAGTAACTATTGTTCAGATCATTAATCAGTTCAATAGGCTGCGATAGTGCTTAAAAATTGGTTAAGCACAATATTTCAATTTAGAGGAGTAAAAAATGGCTGTATTTAACTTGAGAGCTTACGACGATCACGAACAAGTTGTATTTTGTCGGGATGTAGAATCTGGCTTAAAAGCGATTATCAGTATTCATTCGACCACATTAGGTCCTGCGGTTGGCGGCTGTAGAATGTGGGAATACAATTCCGATGAAGACGCATTAATCGATGCCCTACGCCTTTCTCGCGGCATGAGTTATAAAAATGCGCTGGCAGGATTAAAAATGGGTGGCGGAAAATCGGTCATTATAGGTAACTCCAAAACGATGAAATCTGAAGCTCTATTTCGCGCTTTTGGTCGATTTATCGAGAATTTAAACGGTCAATATATTTCAGCAGAAGATGTCGGTATTGATCCAACCGATATGGCAATTGTTCATAAAGAAACTAATCATGTAGTAGGACTTGAAGGCCGAAGCGGTGATCCTTCTCCTCTTACCGCCTATGGCGTTTACAAAGGAATGAAGGCGGCAGTAAAACATCGTTTAGGTCGAGAAGATTTAAGCGGTCTAAAAATTGCCGTTCAAGGATTAGGTCATGTGGGTTATTACTTGTGCGAGCATCTTAGAAACGAAGGTGCTGAACTTTTTGTTACCGATATCACTAAAGAATCTGTCGATAGAGTGGTTGAAAATCTTGGCGCAACAGCGGTAGGTATCGATGATATTTACGGTCAAGATGTGGATGTATACGCGCCTTGTGCTCTAGGAGCAACCATCAATGATGTCACCATTCCTCAGCTAAAATGTTCTGTGGTTGCAGGTGCAGCCAACAACCAACTTGCTGAAGATCGCCATGGTGATATTCTAAAACAAAGAGGCATTTTATACACTCCGGATTACGTCATTAATGCCGGTGGAATTATTAACGTTTCCTTTGAACACCAAGAAGGGGGCTACAACAAGCAAATAGCATTAGATAAAGTTGATGAAATTTACGGAACTCTGCTAGAGATTTTTGAGGCCGCTAAAAGCGAAGGAAAAACAACTAACGTAGTTGCTGATGAATTAGCTCGTAAAAGGATAGCTGCAGGAAAGCTGTAGTTTTTTTTCTATTGATATGTTATAAAAACAGTTTCGCAGCACTTCACTCAGCTGCGAAACGCTTGTCTATAACCCTCTCTAACTAAAAACTAAGTCAAAGATTCTACGATCCATCCAAAACCTCCAGCACCAGCTGAATAGCCCTTTCAACAGTTTGCCTTCGAACTTGATCTCTATCACCAGAAAAATCAAATCGCTTAGAGGTTGAAATACCTTGATAACAACAAGCAATACATACCATCCCAACTGGTTTTTCCTCGCTCCCTCCTCCTGGTCCAGCAACACCAGTGACCGACACTGAGATAGCACTAGGAAAATAGGATAAAGCACCTTGTGCCATTGCTTCTGCGACTTGAATTGAAACGGCTCCATATTCTTCTAACAACTGCTCAGAAACGTCTACAAGACGCTGTTTCGCTTGATTACTGTATGTAATAAATCCAGCCTCGTACCATTTGGAACTACCCGCAGCATCCGTAATAAATTTACCTATCCAACCTCCTGTACAAGATTCTACCGTCACTAATTTGATATGCTTGGCGAGTAACAACACTGATAGTTTTTTTAATTCTAATTTCATTACCGAATCACTCAAAGAGAATATTTGTGCTATTTTAACATACGGAAACAATGGGAAATGGACTACTTTTATATCAATTTAAATATTCTTAACTGGCCAACAAATTGGTTTTCAAATTGTTCTGGAAGATCCCCATATAAAAAGGCTTAAGATATATTTATTATCGTTTGACAGACGAAGATATATTAGCTACTTTCATTTATTGGTTTTTTTTAGTGTCAACTTCGTCTTCTATTAAGGTTTAATGATGGTTCAAGGGCTAAATAGTTTTAGGTTTTTCGCTTTTTTTGCAGTATTCCTTTTTCATCTGGATTTTTTTGATTTTGGATATATGGGTGTACACGCTTTTTTTGTTTTATCTGGCTTTCTTCTCACTCCTATAATAATTGGAATGAAAGAACACCTTCCTACAAAAAACTATTTCCTAAATTTTTATGGTAGACGAAGCCTGCGGATATTCCCTCTTTATTTTTTCTATCTGTTGATGATAAGTATCATCGCCTACATATTGTTGGAACACTTTAATTATGATGTGAACGATCGGCTCGCAAGAACTCATGAACAAATGATTTATGCGGTGACCTATACTTATAATTTTTTCGCCATGTCATCAAGTTATGAGCAAACTCAAACAATTACCCATTTCTGGTCATTAGCCGTAGAAGAGCAATTTTATCTGATTTGGCCCTTCGTTATTTTTTTACTTCATAAAACCTCTATCAAAAAAGCATTACTAATAATTATTCTTTCGGGACCAATCATCAGATTTTTACTCGCTCAGCTTGTTTTAGCCAACACCGGCATTGGATTTGGCGACCTAGATATAGTTGTCTACACTTTTACCCTATCAAATTTTGATGCTTTTGCTATCGGCGGTTATTTTGCTCTTTATGGAAAAAACGTTAACAATCTCAAAATACTTGCCTTCTTTGTACTTCTCGTAATTATTGGTCTGGTCACTGACTACTTAAGTGGTGTCGAATTTAATTTTAGATCTTTCGGATATAAAGGTTTTATGAGAGATGGATATAAATATATTTGGGCATATAGCTTATTCTCTTTTTTATTTGCATTAATACTTGTAAACATAAGAGATAAAAAGTTTATTCCTATAATTTTTGAAAATGGTGTATTTGCATATCTAGGGAAAATATCCTATGGACTTTATGTCTACCATTTTCCAATTGTCTATTTTGCAACTCATGAGCTAGCAAATATATCCTTTTATGTTAGAGCTCCCTTAATTTTATGTATGACAATCGCTATTTCTGCTCTAAGTTTTCAGTTGCTAGAAAAGCGTTTCTTGGATAAAAAAGATAAATGGTTCCCACATTAAGCTTCGTTAATTGTTAATTTTCTTAAAGTAACATGTTTCTATGAAAAACAACTCGAATGCTGTAGTCTCTGAACAATCGCATACACCGATGATGCGTCAATATTTGGCCATTAAAGCAGAACACCCAAACATTTTGCTATTTTATCGTATGGGTGATTTTTATGAATTGTTTTTTGATGACGCAAAACTGGCCGCTGAATGGCTTGGCATAACTCTCACTCATCGCGGAAAAAGTAATGGTGATCCAATCCCTATGGCAGGTGTCCCCTACCATGCCGTCGATAACTACCTCGCAAGGCTAGTAAAACTCGGCAAGTCAGTTGCTATTTGTGAGCAAATTGGTGATCCAGCTACTAGCAAAGGTCCCGTTGAAAGGAAAGTAGTCAGAATCATTACTCCTGGTACTTTAAGCGAGGAATCGTTGTTAGACGACCATTCCGAAAATTTATTGGCGGCGATTTATCAAACCAAAAATTCCAGTAAAAGTCTAATATATGGCCTTGCTTGGATGGACGTTGCCGGCGGATTATTCTGCTGCAACGAGTTTGATAATTATGATCAATTAAACGCAGAATTAGCGCGTTTGAAACCTGCAGAAATACTTGCTGATAGTGAGATGTGTGCAACGCTAAAAAATAAAAACTATGTCTCCAAAGAACAACAAGATTGGCAGTTTGATTATCAACAAAATTATGAACAGCTAACACAACAATTTAATGTGTCCGATTTAAATGGATTTGGTTGTGAAAACATGGATACAGCCATTTGCGCAGCGGGAGCGGTATTAAATTACGCAAGAATTACCCAACAAAATAATTTATTCCATATCAAAAAATTAACACCCTTTAATCATAAAAATATATTGCAACTTAATCGATTTACCCGAAAGCATTTAGAAATTACTGAAAACATCTTTGCTGATAATGATATAACGCTATTTAACGTAATCAACCATTGCAAAACTGCCATGGGAACTCGCTTATTAAAAACCTGGCTTCACGCACCACTTATTTCATTTGACGAAATTAATACACGTCTAAATATTGTTGAGTCGTTAACTCAATCTATCGAACTTGAACAGTTAAGAAACCAACTTAGTTCTATAAAAGATATGCAACGAATACTCACTCGCATCGCTCTTAATAATGCCAGACCAAGAGATCTAACTGGTTTAAAAGAAAGTCTTTTGACAATACCTGATATCAAGAGTTGGCTTACCCAATCTAATCAAAAGAATTTAATTGAGTTAGCCAATTCTCTTCCCTTACATAAGCAAGTATCTCAGCTATTAGAATGCGCTGTTTTTGATAATCCTCCGGTGGTATTGCGCGATGGAAAAGTCATTAGAGATGGATACAATCAAGAACTCGATGATTTAAGGTATTTGTCGAATAACGCCGAATCATTATTACACGACATGGAAGAAAGAGAGAAAGCTGCAACCGGCATCAACACTCTGAAAGTCGGTTACAATCGCGTCCACGGTTTTTACATTGAAATTTCAAAAGCGCAATCGGAGCAAGCTCCGCAAAACTACACGCGAAGGCAAACACTAAAGAACGCTGAACGATTTATAACTCCGGAATTAAAACACCTAGAAGAAAAGGTACTTTCAAGTCAAGCAAAGGCTTTAGCTCTCGAAAAGAAACTCTATCAAGAGTTAATTGAACAATTATTACCAGATATCCAGTCGTTACAAAAGACAGCTTATAACCTCGCTAAGCTCGATGTGTTCCAATGCTTTTCTCAAGTCGCATTGCTGAACGATTATTGCAAGCCTAAGCTGATTAAAGCCAATGAAGCTAATCAAAGTTTGTCAATTAAAAAAGGTCGTCACCCGGTGGTCGAGCACTATCAAATTGAACAATTTATTGCCAATGATGTTGAGATCAATTGTGACAAAAAAAGCATCATTATTACCGGACCGAACATGGGCGGAAAATCGACCTATATGCGAATGACTGCTGTTATTGTCTTGCTCGCTCACTGTGGTAGTTTTGTTCCCGCAGAGGCCGCGAGCATTCCCATAGTTGATAGTATATTCACCCGTATTGGGGCATCCGATGATTTATCGGGAGGGCGTTCTACTTTTATGGTCGAAATGAGCGAAACAGCAAATATTCTCAATAATGCGAGTTCTAAAAGCCTCGTGTTGTTAGATGAAATCGGTCGGGGAACCAGCACTTATGACGGTTTGGCTCTTGCCTATGCAACCTTAGATTATCTCACTAACAAAATTTCGCCCTTTACTCTTTTCGCTACTCATTATTTTGAAATGACTGAAATGAGTCAACATTCCAGCAAAATTACGAACCTTCACTTTGGTGCTATTCAACACGGCGATAAACTGATCCTTGAGCATCAAATTCATAAAGGACCTACCAGTAAAAGCTATGGGGTTCATGTTGCTACAATCGCAGGCATACCAAAATCCGTTACTGATAATGCCCGCGCGTATCAAGATAAGTTAGAACAGGCGATAAAAACCCCAATTGATTTAAACAATGAGTCTCAGATGCTAAATAAAAGGCCAGAAATGCTCGATCCAAGATTAAAAATATTAGAAAATGTCGATCCTAACGAGCTTTCTCCCAAAAAAGCACTAGAATTGATCTATCAATTAACCAACAAAGAAACAACGGAGTAACATTATGACTTTTGTCGTTACCGACAATTGTATTTTATGCAAGTACACTGATTGTGTCGAAGTCTGTCCAGTGGATTGTTTCTATGAGGGACCAAACTTCTTAGTTATTGATCCCGATGAATGTATTGACTGCGCATTATGTGAACCAGAATGCCCCGCCGAGGCGATATTTGAAGAAGATGATTTACCCGATGGACATGAGCAGTTTTTAGAACTTAACGCTGAACTTGCTGAAAAATGGCGAGATAATAATATTACTGAACAAAAAGAGCCTTTACCCGAAGCAAAAAAATGGGACGGGGTTAAAAATAAACTTGATAAATTGGAAAAATAGTTTTTCTAATTATTTTTCGCAAACTTAATTTATGTACTCAGACAGAAGGAATATATCTATGGATATGGAAAGTAACATTTCATTCGATACTATTCATGGCGATTTTGAAAAAGCAGCAAAAAAATATCCAACAAATATGGCTGTATGGACTGAATCAGGTAGTATGAACTATGAAGAATTAAATAAATTATCAGACCATTTCGCGTCATGGCTGTTAGAACAAGGGCATGCTCCCAACAAAAGAATTGCCCTAATACTCCCAAAAAGGCTTGAAACAATTGTTGCCATTTTCGGAACGCTAAAAGCTGGAAATACCTACGTCCCATTAGGAAATACGTGGCCTGCCAACCGATTAAATGCCATCATTGAAAACGGCGATTTTGAGTTGACATTGACTGAAAAATTAATACCCGAAGTGTCACTTAACCAAGACTCAACGCTTCAACTAGACACAAAAGACTGGGAAGATGCTATATCGAGTACAAATAGACAAAATATAGCTTCTGTAAAACTAAAACCTTCCGACATAGCCTATATTTTATATACTTCCGGTTCAACCGGGATCCCAAAGGGCGTTTGTGTTTCTCACAAGGCTGCCCAGTTTTTCCCAGCTTGGGCTCTTAATGAATTTAACGTCGATCCTACTCACAAGATCGCTTCAATAGCACCCTTTACATTTGACTTATCAACCTTCGATCTCTTTACCGGCTTATCGAGTGGTGGATGTCTTTATTTAGTTCCTGAAAAATACAAAATGTTTCCTTCTCGCTTATCTGGTTTCCTTGAAAAATACCAAATTACTACCATGTACGCGGTTCCGTCAGCTTTAAGTTTGCTTACACTAAACGGTAATCTAGACAAAAGAGATTTTAGCCATTTTATAACAGTATTATTTGCCGGAGAAGTTTTTCCAATTGATATGTGTAGAAAGTTTAGAGAATATCTACCAAAAAATGTCCAATACTATAATTTGTACGGTCCCACCGAGACTAATGTTTGTACCTATTTTGACGCTAGTAACCTTCCTGAAGGGGATGAAAATTTGCCGATAGGTATCGCACTTCCAGATACTATCGCTTACATTGACACTGGCTCAGATGACGAAGAAGGTACAGGGGAACTTTGTATTTACGGCCCAACCTTAATGAGTGGGTATTGGGGTAAACCAAACGATAATGCGCCCTATTGGACACCATTACCTAATGACAAAACAAAATTTGCCTATCGTACTGGTGATATTACTTACCAAGATGACAAAGAAAATTGGATTTATAAAGGGCGCGCCGATAAAATGGTAAAAATTTGGGGTTACCGTGTCGAGTTAGGAGAAATCGAAAGCGGAATACTCAAATACCCCCAAGTAGAACAATGTGCCGTCGTCAAGCGAGACAAAAAAGATAAACTAGGCGAAGAGTTAGTCGCTTTTGTGATCAAGGATCTTTCATCAGACAATGAAGAACTTAATCACAATGAATTGTTTAAGCACTGTAAATCATACCTACCTCATTTTATGATACCATCACACATCTATGAGCTGGATGAATTCCCTTTAAATAATTCAGGTAAAATTGATCGGTTGCTATTAGAAGAAAAAGCCCAAGACTATGTCACTAACTAATCTAATAATTTATAACTTAAAGGAGAAATATAATGTCAAATAAAACTACTCAAGATCGAATAAAAGAACTAATTATTGAAAAAGTTCTAGTTGGTGTTAACCCAGATGAAATTAACAACGATTCCCAGCTTGTTAGTGAACTAGGCCTAGATTCTATTCAAATAATTGGTTTGATAGGTGGTTTAGAGGAAGAATTTGATATGGTACTTGAAGACGACGACTTAGATTTTGAACTATTTTCGACCATTAATAATCTAGCAAAATTAGTTGATTCAAAAATAAGTTAAGCTTATTAGAAACACTTTCCTATTTGAGGAAGTAAAACGCCTCAAATTTAGGAAAGATTTCTTGATTTAGATTTAATTCAGACAAATGATTGGAATAATATTTAAGAGCCCACCCCAAGCAATTTGCCAATTTTTACTAACCCTTAACCGATTCTAGGTAACATCACAAATTTTCGATTGGTGCTTGAGATCAGAAAAAGTTCCTCCCTTAACATTTTCATACCCTTTAAGCGCTTTTGCATAGGCATCGTTAACAAATCTATTTAATATGAGTAGCTTTCGTTGGTCGACTAACGATTCCTCTATAAGCAAACAACCTATATATATCGAAGAATAGATATCCACCAGTTCTTTTGCAGCTACATCATTTGATAACTTATCGGAGTTTTCAGAAGATATCTTCTTAAGCACTTTGTAAGTCTTAATCATTTGCCTTATTTTTTCGGCACTAGAAAGGATTTCGGGGTTAAATTTCGCTGATAATACTTGGGTAAAATATTCGGCCAACAAATCAAGTTTAACTCCCTTAACAGCGCCAATTACTTGAACTTGTGACGTACCTTCATAGATGTTGGTTATTCTTACATCTCTATAAAGCCTCTCAATCTTCCCCTCTTTTATATAACCAGCACCACCGTGTATTTGCAGCGCATCAAAGCAAACCTTATTCGCCATTTCGGTAATATGATACTTGACCATTGGCGATTGCATATCCAGTAATTTAGTCGCTATTGATAACCTTTTTTCTAGCTCACTATCGGGCTGCTTTATTTTTCTCAAATGCTCGACCTTTTCTTCTAGTCGATTCTTTAAATCTAAGTTTTGCACAGTGCTGTACAAAAATGAGCGACAAGATTCTATTCTAACTCTCATATCAATCAACATATTTGCAATCGCAGGTTTATTATAAATCGCTTCCCCAAAAGCAAACCTTTCTTTTGACCAAGATAAAGCTTCCAGATAGGCTGCTTCAGCTATTCCCAGTGCCTGAGCAGCTACACTAAAACGAGCATGATTTAGTGTGTGCAATACTTGAATTAAGCCAAATTTTCTTTTCCCAATTAGTTCAGCTGGAGCGTCTTCAAAGTGTAATTCGCAAGTCGGAGATGCGTGTAACCCAAGCTTTTCTTCAACCCTTCCAACCTTTACTTTTTCGCCACCACGACACGCAAACATACTTAATCCAAACATATTATTGGCATTAGGTTCAGATCTTGCTAAGACAAGTAATAGATCACCACAACCATTTGATATAAAGCACTTAGCACCTTTTAATAACCATTCCCCATTCTCATTTTGATAAGCTTTTAACTTAACACTCTGAAGATCCGAACCTGCATGAGGTTCAGTAAGAACCATTGCACCAATATGCTCACCCGTGCAGTATTTTTCCAAAAATCCTGCCGCCTGCTCTTTCGTTGCAAATTTTGCTATAGCTTCACCGACATCTTGATAGCCAAAAAGTGTCATTAGTGAGGCATCCGCCTGCGACAACATCTCTATCATCATCGTATAAATAGTTGCAGGAATATTGCCACCTCCAAATTCTCTCGGTAACAAAACGCCCATCAAACCCGACTCGGCTAGTTTTTTAACAGATTCTAGAGTTCCTTTGGCATAGTTAACTTTTCCATTGATTAATTGAGTCCCATCTTTATCATTTTGTTCTGCTCTGGGCTCAAAATAATTTCCACTCAAATCACCAACTAACTCCAAAGCAGATGAATAAAACTCCATCGCTTCCTCATAACTAGTTGGTGCAATATCGAAATCACTTGATTGGGTATAATCATCTTCTAAAATAGCGACACTTGTTTTTAAATCTAATCGGGAAAACTGAAAAAGTAGATCTTGATTATCGGTAAAATAATTCGACATTAACTAGTACCTTTAGTTAGTTTATTCAATAGAATTGAAATAATGTTTAATCCTTTGTATCTGCACTACATAGCTAATTCCATTATACTTTACTACAATAAATCCACCCAATTTTTATAGCTATTTTTAACCGTGCATCAATTTCTGTACCAAATAATAACACTCCTTGATAAAAGTTTACTATCCTTACTAAGTGCAAAGTATAAACGTCTATTCTTTATAAGGATTCAAGCACTTCGGATTATTAGGTTTGTGAATGATTTTATCCGCCAAGAGAAAGTATAATAATGATTAATCTACCGGACTTAGAGCAATCTAGATGTGAATTCAAATCCATACTCCCTTTTGGTGTAAAATTTCATATGATCGATGCTGCGCCTGAAGACTTTGAATTATACTCTAAAGAAAAAGAGCATACTTCTAGAATGGCAACAAAACGCTTAAATGACTTTAGAGCTTCTAGGTTTTGTGCGAGAAGGTGCTTAAGTCAATTAGGCATAGAGCCGTTTGCATTGCTAAGCCGCTCTAATCGTGCACCAATTTGGCCAGATGGTATTATCGGCAGTATTTCACACACAACAAATTTATGCGCAGCGGCGGTTATTGAAAAAAATGGTGTCACGGGTATTGGAATAGATGTAGAAACAACTAAGCCTATAAATATGGACATATTAGATATGATTTGCTCTAACAATGAGATTAAGCGATTAAAAAAACAAGGCGATCCTTTAATTCTAGGTAAAGTTGTATTTAGTATTAAGGAATCAATATTTAAATGCTTTAATCCAAGGTTTGACCACTGGCTAGATTTTAAAGATGTAAACTTGGAACTAAGTATGAAAGACAAAAGATATCACATGAATTTTCGAGAAAAGGTAGAACCTGAACTTAAAAATTGCACCATCAATGGTCATTGGTTTTTGGGACAGAAATTTATACTTTCTAGTTGTTGGATTTAGTTCTGTTTATTTTGTAAACAACCAAAAAATTATGCTGAGTAGAAAAATAATATGATTATAACTAAGTGGATATTTGCCAAAGATAACTTAACACAGGAGCAGTCTGATTCTTGGCAAAAACTGCAGCAGGAGTCTAAGCATTTATCTGCAGGCGGTAGCTTATCATTTGCAAAAAATGCGCACCTGTTGGTCAAACCAAATCAATTTATTTATGCTTATGGGTACAACAAAGAAAAGCTTCTGATTATACTTCCGCTAATGAAAACCAGTAAAGTAATGTTAGGAACTTCCTATAAATGTATCCAAATCATTAGTCACAATCACTTAGACTGTTTTATAGCCGTTGGGCAAAACGAATTAGCACCTAATGACATAATTTCAAGCTTAATGAATGCCTGCCGAACTCAACTAAGCGATTGGCACCTGTTTTTAGCGAGGCGGTGGCTATTTGAAAATAATATAGATACTAAATACATAAGTCCTGTTTATCAGCGCCATGCTGCGTTTTTAAATTTAAGCGAGAATAAAACAACTGAACAATTAATTCCAAAAAAACTGTTAAAGAATGTATTGCGCTTTGAAAAGAGGCTTTCTACAGAAGGTAAGCTCAACTTGCATATTGCCCAAGATAAAAATAATGTAGTAAGTGCCTTAGAAGAATTTATAAGGTTAGAAAAATTAGGCTGGAAAGGAACCAAAGGTTCGGCAATTGGATGCCAGGAAACTCTCTCACTATTCTACCACAATTGCTGGTCTGACTTTTCCAATGATAATCAAGCTAGAATATTTTTTTTGAAGATCGACGAACAAATAATCGCGGCTTCTATAGCTTTTCAATTTGGTTCTCGACTCTATCTACATAAGATTACGTATAATGAAGAACTCTCAAATAATGGTCCTGGCTCTGTTCTTGTTAAAAAAATCATCGAATACGCCGCTGATGAACAAACTCTCACATCTTTATGTTTTAATACTAACCCTCCGTGGCTTGATCGATGGCATCCGAAACTTTACAATTTAAGAGCTGTGCTGTTTTTTAATCATAATTTAAAAGGTTTGTTATTAAAAATGTGTTTCAACATCAATTCAAATTTAAGACTGCTAAAAAGGCGTCTTGAGAAATTAAAATCATGAGTACGCATTTATACGAATTGCCAAAATCACTGACCCTAAATACTAAATCAGCGATTAAAAGCCACTTATCAATGGCGATTGATCCTGAGCTTAGCTTTAAAATTATATATGATGATGATCGGCGAATTTATCGGATCAATATCAAAGACAGAAAAGAATTTTTTATTCTAAAAGTGAGAGGTATTAAAGTTGTCAAACAGCTTGACCTTGATGTGTCAGATCTAGAAAAAGAGTATCAGCTCTTAAGTTCAGCTTGGGGTAGCGTAAAACAAATGCCAAAGAATTTTTCAATGTCTCAACCCATCAAAGTTTGGCCAGAATTTAATGCCATACTCATGTCTGGATGTGAAGGAGAAAACTTAAATGATACCTTTAATAAAAATATTTTTGCTTGGGCTTTTAGTATTTCTCAATTAAAAACACTCATTTATAATAGTGGTTATTGGTTAGGTTGTTACCATAAAGCATCTAGCTCTAAAAAAATGCTCAATAATATTTTGACTAATAGAGAAAATAATTTCCTAAGAATGTTGACTTATTTAAGTAACAGTCCAAAAAACCCGTTAATAAAAGAGCAAATTAACTCTCTCAAACCTATTTTCAAGAACTTAATAGAAACTCAAGAAAAAGGTTACGCCTGCCAAATTCACGGTAACTACGCTTTTAGGAATATTTTGTGTGATACTAATCAGACTAACCTAGTCGATTTTGAGGATGCACGTATTGAACATGTCGCTTTCGATATTGGTCAATTCACTGCTGAAATATTATTTAAATCTCAGTTTCCATGGATAAGACATCGTAAAAAAACATTACTAAATGCTTTTAAAGAAGGCTATGAAAAGACTTTTAGCTACGAAAATTCGACCGTCAAAGCTTATACAATTTATCATCTAATTGTTCATCTATACGAGCACTGTGGGAGAAAAAACAGTTCTAAATTAAGCAACATACTTCTAAGGTATCGAATATACTATTTAGGAAAGTTAATTAAACAACTAATTAAACCCTAACCATTTGTATATTCGCACTCCTTCAGATCTGACTCCCACAAAAAATAGGGTATATCGATTAATCAATTTTGTTGATATATCCTAATCCAGTTTCCTTCACTGACAAAGACTAATTCGTTGTTTGGACCAAGAGTTACGCCTTCATATTGCGGAGCCCCATTAACATCTAACTCGGAAATAATCGCTCCAGTATCAGGATTTACCTGTAACAACACTCTCGATTCTTGACTTAAAATTAACAGATGCCCTGTACGATCATCATAAAGCATTCCAGCTAAATCTGTGGCACTCCCTGCAAATGCTTGGTCAGCATCAAAGGGTTCAATGACAGTTAAATTACTTGAATAATCTAATAAAACCATTGGATCAGGTTGAACGAGATCAAAATACACGACTCTCATTCCACTGCCTCGTGTTCCCTCCTGACAAGCATAAACTCTTGCTAACTGCTCGCCATTTGCCTTTCTTACTGCCACACCTTCCATCCCTTTATTGCTAGCTCCCCTTGTCATAACCCTGTATCTCTGGGAAGCAGGCACATCCCCGTTAACAGAAGTTGTAAACTCATCAATGACTATCTTAGAAGCAAAATTGTCTTCCGAAACAACCATAGTTTCATTACCACCTACAAAAGCCAGACCTTCAGTATCGGTATTGATGCCATTAATTCGAATCAATCCCATATAGGCAAAATTTACATCATAGCGATAGATTAACGCGCTGTTATTTCTAACGACTAAATATTGTTGCAATTCTTCATGCCAAGTTATACCTGAGGCATTATTAGGAATATCGCCTAACTGAAATGCATCACCCTGCGGTGTATAATTTTCTACTAGAACGTTAGGTAATGTTTCTTCTGAAAATACAGCAGTGACCGAAACGTCTGAAGCAATATTTATTACACATGAACCATTTCCACTACAAGCACCTTGCCAGTGATCGAGAGCGAAACCGGCTTCGGGTGTAGCCGTCAAGGTAATCGAAGTATCCTGCTGGTATATTTCTACACAGTCACCTTCACAATCAATACCATTTGGCGATGATGTAACCCTGCCAGAACCATTAACCACTACAGTTAGTTGATAATCGCTTAGTATTTCAGTAAAGACTGCCGTCACAGATTTAGCCGCATCCATCACTATTACGCATGTTGATGTTCCAGAGCATGCCCCAGTCCAGCCATCAAAAATGAATCCTTCACTTGCCTCAGCCTGCAAAGATACTTGAGTAGCCGCTTGATAGTCCTCACTACAATCTACTCCACAATCTATTCCAGATGGAGTCGATGTAATACTTCCTTGACCTGAAACAACGGTATCAAGGCGGTATGTTTCTACGCTTTCTTGCGAAAAATTTGCGCTAACCGTCAAATTAGCATTTAAAGTGATACTACAAGTTGTATTACCCGTACATGCACCCGACCAACCATCGAAAACATACCCGTTATTAGGGGTCGCTGTTAAATTTACCTGAGTTCCCGATTGATATTCATGGCTGCAATCAGCACCACAATTAATTCCTGCAGGCGAAGATGAAACAATTCCATCCCCCACAACAGAAACATTTAATGAGAAATTTTGGGTCGAATTATCTTCAATAAAATGAGCACTTACTTCTTTGTCGCTATTCATCTCTACAGTGCAACTATTCGCGCCTGAACAAGCACCGCTCCAACCGTTAAAAAGATAACCTTCATCAGGCGATGCCTGCAGGGTGACCAGCGTGCCTTGTTGGTAGGTTTCGGAACAATCAGTACCACAATCAATCCCAACACTTGTCGACACAACCGTTCCAGCGCCAACATTGGTTACCACTAAGTCGAATTCCGAGACTTGAACTTCTTCTGTTTCGAAAACAACAGCAACTGTTTTATCGCTGCTCATTGTAAATTCACAACTTCCAGTTCCACTACATGCGCCATTCCATTGCTTAAAAACGTACCCGTTACTTGGAGTCGCCTCTAACTGAACTGTTAAATCCTTCTGTAGAAGTGAGCTACAATGAGTGGTACACGAGATGGAACCGGCGCTATCCATTATTTCACCAACGCCATTTACCTCGATGGTGAGAGTATTTTGTTCGAACAAAGGATTTGCCGTTTCTTCCCCACCACCACACGCCAGCAAAAAGCTAGAAAACGTTAATACGAGTAAAAACTGAAATAAAGTGTTTTTGAAAGAGTTCGCCGCTAACAACATGTATTTGTTACCTATAGAAATAGCTGAATTTAGAGTATGTACCTGCCACTGATAATTATCGGCGACATGCTAATTTTTATAAGGAATAGGTTCTCAATTAATTGTATATTTTGCCCTGATGTGATCTGGGTCTCACTACTTACCTATATAACCAAGTTTAGCTTACTTTATATCAAATATTTCATCTAGTTAAATGCAGAAAATTTTGAAGTATTGTTCTATAATTGGCACTTGTCTGTCTTCTATGCAGGGTTACTTGGCAATTAGATGGCATTTTTCTCACCTAACTTTTCAAAGAAATATGGCGCGTTATTGAAATGGATTCATTGATTAATTGTAGAAATCAACAAAGAATATTCCTGTCTTTGGTTATATTGCTAGTTTTAACGTCTTGCACTAGCAAATTTGCAGGTGACTCCGATAGTCTATTAAATCACTTACCTCAGCCAAAAGACAAAATCATTCATTTTGACAATACAACCAGAATTTCCGATTTCAAAATCAAACACTCTGCTTTTAAACTAAAAGAAATTGGAAACAATCTTTCTGGAATTACGTGGGATCCCTACAATAACCAGTATTTTGCCATTCAAAATAATTCCGCAATTATCTATCGTTATGATCGTGATTTTAATTTTCTTGGTAAAATGAAAAAAAAGGGACGCATTAATAACGATACTGAAGGAGTTTCCTTCTACGAAGGCTTACACTTATTCGTTGTCACTGAAGCTAATACAGCTCACAAAATAAAGATTGATCAAAATGCCTTCGATAAACAATACTATTATCCTCTCCAGGGCTATGTCCTAGCTAATCGCCCTAAAATAAAAAATAAAGGATTCGAAGGAATCGCCTATCGCCCAAAATCAGAAAAAAGGCAGGCTCTTGTTTATGTCGCTCAAGAAGGTACTGGGAGAGATAACAAGGCAAAAATGAAAATTTATTCTTTTAATCCACAAGTAACCTCCAAATTCATGAAAGATATGCTTTACTTTGGTGATAAAGAACTTTCTGTCAACGAACCATTCAATGCTGAAAAACAATTCAAAGGTATTATTAGCGATATTTCGGGGATGACCTTCGATCCAACTGGAGAAACCTTGATCATTGTCAGTCAAGAATCAAGTAAAGCCATTCAGGTCGACCCAAATACTGGCAGAGTTTTATCACAACTCCCTTTATCTGGAGCACCTAGCTATGAGGGTGTTACGATAGGTCCATCAGGTGAACTTGTTTTCGTCAGTGAAAAAAATTGGATTCAAATTTATACAACAAATTAATGCGAAGGGCATATTAAATGAAAAATGAAAGTATTATTTTTTTCTCATCTGATGATTGGGGTTGGAAAACAAGTAAGTATCAATTGTCCACGCGTTTAGCTAAGGATAACAAAGTACTCTTCGTTTCTTCGATAGGTTTCAGAGCTCCAACCGCTTCTTCAGATGATGTAAAAAGAATATGGAAAAAATTGAAAGGCTTTTTTAAAGGTATTCGCAAAATTAACGACAACCTATTCGTATTAACGCCATTAGTTATTCCTTTTAGTTGGTTTCCTTTTAGAGAATCAATTAACCGAATGATTTTAAAATTTCAAGTTGGTTGGGCAAAACGAAAGCTAAAGATGAAAACCCCTTATTTGTTTGTATTTTCAGAAAATTGGTACAACTACGTTATAGAAATGCCTCGCAAAAAGCTTATTTATTATACGGTTGATGAGCAAGCAAGTTTTTCTGGACTGGATGGAGAAAAATTTATTGAAATGGATAAAGAACTAAACCAAGCAGCAGATGTGATTTTTTGCTCTGCTAGAACGCTATATAATAAGAACGTAAAAACTAATCCAAATACTCATTATATTCCTCATGGAGTTAGCTACGAGCTTTTCGCAACCACTCTTAAAGATACGACTAGTATTGCAGACGATATTAAAGATATCAAAGGCCCAATATTCCTATTCTTTGGTCACATTTCCTATGATTGGGTTGATAAAGATTTAGTAAAGTTTCTTGCAGAACATAAACCCGATTGGTCTTGGGTATATGTCGGACGTTATTCGATGAAAGAGGATGAATTTTCCGCTTATAAAAATATTTTTCTGCTAGGAGAAAAAGACTTTGAACTACTACCTAGCTATTGTAAAGCGGCAGATGTGGCGACAATCCCTTTTGTCTATTCCAAATTAACTGATAATTGTAACCCCTTAAAACTGCCTGAATACTTCGCCGCAGGTTTGCCAGTTGTTTCGACCAATATACCAGAAGTTGAACGAGCCTTCGGTGACGATTGTTATATAGGCAAAGATAACAAAAGTTTTTTGCGGCAATGTGAAAAGGCACTTACCGAATCTGATGAACAAATAAATATTGATCGCTCAAATCGAATGGCAAGCCATAGCTGGGAGCAACGCATTAAAGACGTGTTCCGTATTATTGAAGAGACTTAAAAAAACAGGTTCAAAACAAACCTGTTTATTAAAATAACTCCATCAAAATTATAAATATATTAGGATAAGATTTAATGTGTGGAATTGCCGGAATATATAACTACAAAACAAATACTGATGTAGAAAAACAACAACTAGAATCCATGTGTCAAGTTATAGAATACAGAGGGCCTGATGGGCATGGTTATTTCTATGATAAGAACCTAGCTTTTGGTCACAGACGATTAACAATAATTGACACCAATGAGCGCTCTAACCAGCCGATGCAAAGTAGCGATGGTCAAACTGTAATTTGTTATAACGGTGAGGTCTACAACTATTTAGAATTAAAGGAAAAATTAATCTCTGATGAAGTAAAGTTTAATACGACATCAGATACCGAAGTTATTCTGCAACTCTACAAACAAAATGGCATCGATTTCTTATCTCAACTAAACGGCATGTTTGCATTTGCTATTTGGGATGCTGATAAAAAATCATTCTTACTTGCTAGGGATCGTCTAGGCATTAAACCACTTTTTTATACCTTTACCGAAGATGGAATAGCCTTCTCTTCAGAAATAAAATCATTGCTGCAAATAGATGGCGTGAAAGCTGAAGTTAATAAAACCTTAATCGATAGCTATATGAGTGTGGGCTACTGTCCAACTAATGAAACCTTGTTTAACAATATATTTAAATTGGAACCAGGTCATTATCTCACGATTAAAGAAAACAAATGTGTTATTGAAAAATACTGGGATATGGTGTTCGACAAATCGGATGATCGTGGTGAATCTTATTATATAGATAAAACAAAAAGTTTGTTTGAAGATGCTGTAAAACTTCAATTAAGAAGTGATGTTCCTCTCGGTGTATTTTTAAGTGGAGGAATTGATTCATCTGCAGTGGTCGCAATGATGAAAAAACTCGGCGTGAAGGATATAAAAACCTTTTCCGTTGCTTGGGATTATGGAAAACAATTTAACGAAACAGAATATGCTCGAAAAATTGCTAAACAGTTTTCTACCGATCATACAGAATATTTTATGTCTGCAGAAGATTTTAAAAATTTCTTACCCGACTATATTAGACATATGGATGAGCCTGTAACAGAAGCTGCGGCTATTTCTCTTTATTACTTGGCAAAGAAAACTAAAGAAACAGTAACAGTTGTTCTTTCTGGTGAAGGCGCAGATGAAGTTTTTGGCGGCTACCCAATATACAAATATATGCACCTAGTGAACCAATACAAAAAAATCCCCCGCTTTATTAGACAGTTTTTGCTAAATCCAATCCTTCGTTTACTTGGAAATAAATGGGCTAAATATGCTGATCTAAGTGAAAAAACATTAGAAGAAAGCTATTTGGGCGTTTCTTTTTACGAAAACAATCAGAAAAATAAACTATATAGCCAAGAATTTCAAAAGACTGTTAATAGACATTCTGTTCAGAATAAAATTAAGTGCTACTACGATTATACGGATAAAGATGATCTCCAAACTAGGATGCAGTACCTAGATGTCAAAACTTGGCTAGTCGATGATCTACTGATTAAAGCCGACCGCATGAGTATGGCTGCATCTCTAGAGTTACGAGTTCCATTCTTAGATCATCGTTTTTTAGATTTTTCTGCTAAAATGCCAAGCAAATATCGATTTAAAGATTATCAAAATAAATATATTTTAAAAAAGGCGATGCAAGACTTACTACCAAATGAAATTTTGTATAGAAAAAAGCTTGGTTTCCCAACACCATTAGCAAGAATGTTTCAAACAGAACTTTTTGATTATGTTAGTAATATTATTGACAGTGAGAAGATGTATAATCGCGGCTACTTTAACCCTAAAGAAGTAAAAAAACTTTTATCTGAACACAAGCATAAGAAACAGGATCATCATAGAGTTTTATGGCAGCTACTTGTATTAGAACTTTGGCATAGAGAGTTTATTGATTGAACCAAGTACAGCAGACTATTTTTGACCTAAATGAAAAATATCAAGAGCTTGTCATTTAACTTATCGCTGATAAATTTGAACTTGACCAAAAATTTAACTAAGGACTTAACATGTCACTAACACCAGAACTTCTCGACGAATTAGAGTTATTAAACTTATTCGATCTTAACTCAACTCAGGGCGGAATAAAGGTTCACCATAATGCGGACGAAAAAAAGATAGCAGCGGCTCAGCGATTATTTGATAAAGGCATGACAAGCCTTTCCGATGGCGGTTATTTGACTGACCGAGGATTAGAAACTGCTGAGCATGTCCAAGTATTAGTGAAAATGCTACAAGCCGAGCGAGATTAGTCAGTAGAACTGCAAGTACCAAGTAATTGATATCCTGATTTAACTATCTCGCTTTTCATGATATCTGTGTGCTCGCAATTTTTTCCCGCGTTGCTGGGCAAGTGAATTTCACCACAATTGGCACAAGCTTTAACTCTCATTCGCCCTTTTCTAAAAATAGCCCACTGGTGCTTAAGCTCTTTCATATTTAACTCCTTTTAAGATGAATGAAATGACTAATGTAATTATGATGGATTAATAACAAATTAAAAGGCAGATTTACTTAAATCGGAATAAGTCATTAGCTATAAGGCTTGTAAGAGATTTCTTACAATATGAAAAAATAGAATCGACAGCACCTTTCGATACAGTGCGATAAAAAAGCTTATGAATATCTTTAGATATGAGTGAGTAGGAAATAATAGATATTGAATCCTGACAGTAAAATGGTCACCACCCAAGTTAATAAAACGCCAACGAATCGACCAAAGGAAGTTCTCACTGTTTTTCCTAAGCCGTAGGCATGAAGTAAACGAGCAAGAACCAAAAGAATACCGCAAGCGTGAGCAACCATTAGATCACCTTTATTATATTCAAAAACCGCTAACAAAACTAAAGCCATTGGGACATATTCTGTGAAGTTGGCTTGAACCCTAATTGAGCGACCAAGATCCTTGTTATCTCCATCACCAATGCCGATTTCAAACTGTTTGCGATGTTTTACAACCTTGTATGATAATGCAATAAAGATTAATCCTAATAAACCGGAATATAAGGCTAAAACGGGCATGACAGTTTCCTCTTTTTAATTATTTGCAAAAGAATAACATCATTATTGTTATTCTCCCAACTGATTCAATATCTCTATAAATGTTGCTTCATCAATCACTTCAACACCTAATTCTTGCGCTTTTGTCAGCTTCGAACCTGATGATTCACCCGCCAAAACCTTTGTTGTTTTCTTTGAAACACTACCGCTCACTTTAGCACCTAAATCAATCAGCCTCTGCTTGGCTTCATTCCTTTTCATTTCAGTTAGAGTACCGGTGAGAACCCAAGTTTGACCATTTAGTGCCAATGCTTTCTCATCTTTTTCTTCTATTGCAGGCCATGAAATACCCAACTCAATGAGCTCTTTAATGACTTTAATATTCTCTTGATTAGCAAAAAAAGCAACAATATGTCTTGCGACAATTGGTCCAACATCCTTTATTGCCTCAAGCCTCTCAGTGGTTGCTGCAGCAATCGACCAAATATCTTTTAATTCATTAGCTAAATTTAACGCAGTGACTTCGCCAACTTCTCTGATCCCTAATCCAAATAAAAATTTAGCCAAAGTGGTTTGTTTACTTTTATGGATTGCTTTGATCACATTAGACGCTGATTTTTCAGCCATTCTATCGAGCGCGGCAAGTTGTTCGGCGGAAACTCGATAAATATCCGAAAGCGTTTTTACTATTTCTTTTTCACACATGAGTTCAATCAACTTATCGCCTAAGCCGTCAATATCCATCGCTTTTCTCGACGCGAAGTGAATCATTGATTGAATTCTTTGTGCTGAACAAACCAATCCCCCACTGCATCTATAAATCGCTTGTTCAGCTTCTTTTTCAACCGGTGAATGGCATATCGGACAATCGATTGGACGAGCAATTAGTTTAGCCTCCGCTGGTCGTCTGTCGAGTACCACGGAAACGATTTGCGGGATCACATCACCAGCCCTTCTGATAATAACCGTATCACCTAGCATTATTCCGAGTCGTTTTATTTCGTCCATATTGTGCAATGTAGCATTGCTAACCTTTACTCCACCAACAAAAACCGGCTCTAACCTTGCCACCGGAGTTATCGCTCCGGTTCTACCAACTTGGAAGTCGACGGCAAGCAGCTTAGTGATTGCCTCTTGAGCCGGAAATTTGTGTGCAATCGCCCAGCGTGGTGCTTTTGCGATAAAACCTAATTGTTGTTGTAACTCGATGGAATCAACTTTAAAAACGACACCGTCGATTTCGTAAGATAGTTGATTTCTGTTCTCTAGCACCCAATCGAAATAGTCTGAACATTGCGTTATTCCGGGTAATAATTTAATCTCTGGGCAGATTGGTAAACCCCAGTTTTTTAATTGTCTCAATCTGTCGAAATGGCTTGAGGCTAGACTCTTGTCACTTGCACTTCCTACCGCATAAAAATACACCGCTAATTTTCGCTTAGCGGTTATTCTAGGATCGAGTTGTCGCAGACTGCCCGCCGCGGCATTGCGCGGATTAGCAAAGGTTTTTTCTGATTGTTCAATTGCTTGCTGGTTAATTTGGTCAAAGACTTTTTTTGGCATAAAAACTTCACCGCGAACATCAAGCATGGATGGAAAATCGCCCCTCAGTTTAAGAGGTATACTGGCTATGGTGCGAACGTTATGGGTCACATCTTCACCGGTTTTGCCATCGCCGCGAGTCGCAGCATGAACCAATATCCCATCTCTATAAACAATACTGATCGCTAATCCATCAAGTTTCGGCTCCCCAACAAACTGAATTTGATCAACTTCAACATTTTCTTTATCAAGCCTTTCACTGATCCGTTTGTTAAAGTTTTGAAATTCTTCAGAACTAAAAACATTATCCAAGGAAAGCATTGGAGTTTGATGAGTAATTTGAGAAAAGCCTTTTGCCGGCTCTCCACCAACTTTTTGACTAGGTGATTCTGCTCGAATCAAATGAGTAAACTGACTTTCTAAATTGACAAGCTCTCTCATCAAGCGGTCATATTCACTATCTGGTACAGTTGGTGAATCTAATACATAATACTGATAGTTAAAGTCTTCTATCTGCTCAGATAGAAGCTCTATTTGTTGTTTAGCTTGGGCTTGAGAAATAGTTGCTTGGTTCAACGAATATAATCCTTAAAACGATTTGTTCGATCAATTAACGATTTAGCTGTGCTTACGATTAAATTCTTGGATTTGATCGAGGCGATGATTATGGGTTTGCTCGGTATATTTGGATTGTGTTTCGTCAAATATATCACCTCCCAGTTCATTTCTAAGTAACTTGATGGTTTTGTACATCGCATCATAGGCTATCTGAGCATCATCCGGGCCGGGTAAAGTTACGAAGAGTGCTAAAGCTGGCGTTTGAAAATTTTGTATATTGGCAATATCAAAGGTTCCGGGAGCTATTCCATTGGCTAAACTAAATAGCACTTTTCCCGGTGAAGCTCCGGTTTTATTGTATCGATGAAATATCCCCATCTCGCCATGCCTTAAACCTTGTGATAAAAGGATGGGTAAAAAGTCCTTACCCGTGAAAGTCTTTCCGTAACTAGCATTTAACACCAAGGATAAAACTAATTCTGGTTCGTTGGTGGAAGGTTCTTTGATGGTGTTGTTAAATAGGTCATCTCTTGGTTCTGATACCTTTGGATCATGCTTGCCCTCAGTAACCCCACTTACCGCATCTTCTAGCGGCTCGTTTTGCTCATTTCCTAAGTCTTCAGGAGCTTCATAATCAGGAAGGTGAGGTTTATCTTCTTGGATACGTTCAGATAACGAACTATCAGAAGATTCGTTATCATTTCCTAGCTGTTCTGGTGAGGCTTCATTTGGGTTTTCAGCTAATGCACTTCTTGGTTTGCCAACGCCATCAATGTCAAAGCCCGCACCATCAACTTGATTCTTCAGTTGACTGAAACGCTTTCTTAGTTTTTCATTTTCTTTTTTTATCTTCTTCTTGCGATTGAAATCAAAAATAATATAAGAGACAAGAAGAATGCCAAAAATTATCAATGCGATACGAATTTGCCAATCCATATATAGCTATCCTATGGTATTAGTAGTTTTTATTTTTAATCCCATCCAAGCCTAATATTAAGCTTGGATTAAATACCTGCTAACTGAGCCGCTTCGTCAACATCAACACTAACAAGTCTGGAAGCACCTGGCTCTTGCATGGTAACACCCGCAAGCGCATGAGCCATCTCCATAGAAATTTTGTTATGAGTGATATAAATAAACTGCAAATGCTCAGACATTTCTTTTACCAAATTACAAAAGCGACCGACATTTGCGTCATCAAGCGGCGCATCAACCTCATCCAACATACAAAATGGTGCCGGATTAAGTCGAAAAATTGAGAAAACTAATGACAAGGCGGTTAGCGCTTTTTCTCCACCTGACAGTAAATGAATGGTGCTATTACGCTTACCCGGAGGTCGCGCCATAACCGTTACACCTGTATCTAAAAGATCTTCTCCGGTCATCTCTAGATAAGCATGCCCCCCGCCAAAAACCTTAGGGAATAACTCTTTGATTCCGGCGTTCACTTTATCAAAGGTCTCTTTAAAACGGGTTCTTGTTTCTTTGTCTATTTTTTTGATTGCGCTCTCAAGGGATTCAAGGGCTTCTTCTAAATCTTCATTTTGCGCATCTAAATAAACTTTACGCTCAGATTGTTCTTTATGTTCTTCAATCGCTGCTAAGTTAATTGCACCGAGGCGTTGAATTCGATTGGCCACTCTTTCAAGTTTTTCTAACCATTCATCCTCGGTCGCCTCGTCGGATAGGCGTTCAAGAATGGCTTGAATATCTTCATCATGATTAGAAATGTTCTCCTCTTGAGTTTGTTGCTTAGTACTGCTTTCTGACCACTGCATTCTCAATCTTTCTAAACGACTACGAACGGTTTGAGCTGCCTGCTCTGCTTCCGAGCGTTGTTTTTCAAAAACTCTCACTGATTTTTCAACGTCTTCTAACAAGTCTCTTGCTTTAGCCAGCTCTTGTTCAGCTAAAAGACGTTTTTCTAGTGATTCTTCGAGTTCAATTTGTAATTGATCATCGGGAGAATTCGCTTGCTCTAATGCCGACTCTAAAGAAAGTTTACGGGATTGTAATTCGGTGATCTGCGAATGCATCCGCTGATTGGTGGATTTATTTGAATTGATTTCAGCTTGTATGTTGGTAACCCGTAGCTCTAACTCATGACTTTTATCTTTTGCGAGCCTTGCTCGATTTTTGGCTTGTTCCAACTGATGTTTTTTATCATCACGATGACGACTGAGTCTCTCTCGATTCTCAAGGTCATCAGCCATTGCTTCAACCAATTTTTCTAGACTTTGTCTACTTTGAGAAAGAGATTGTTCATCCAGCTTAAGCTGTTGATTTAAATCAGCATTTTCTACAACCAGTTCACCTTTACGCTTGACCATTTGTTCAAGCTTGGCTTGTTGCGAGCCGACTTGAGCTCGTAAATCACTGTATTTTTTATTGGCAATACTCAAGGTACGTTGTTTTTCTTCCCAACTGTTTTCTAATTCTTTTAAATTTTCACTATCTTGCTCTGATTGAAACTCAAGCGAGTCTAGTTTCTCTTGCAATAACTCTAGTTCTGTCGATAACTCTTCTAACTCAGATTCTCTTTCCAATAGGCTAACTTGGTCTGCTTTCTTTTTTGCCACTCGTAACCAATTAGCACCAAGCCAATAGCCATCTTTACTGACAACTGACTGAAGCGAGGTTAAGCTATTTCGTTTTGCAAAGGCCTGCTCTAAGTTTTCTACAATGAAGACCTGATCAAGCAAGGCTTCTACCGAGTCTGCATTTTTAACCTTGCTAGCGAGGCTGTCAGCAGGCGGAATATGAGCGGTTCTTTGATTTGACTTGCTAGTATCAAGTAAACAAACAGAGCCGCTTTCTAATTGATTAATCTGCTCAGATATTGAATCCAAAGAATCGAAGGTAACTGCTTCTAAATAGTCTCCAAGAACAATTTCAACCGCCATTTCCCAACCAGAATTAACTTTAATAGATTGAGCTAATCGCTTGTTATTAAATAGGTTATTATTCTTCAACCAGTTGTCTACACCCTTATCTGTGCTTCCTAACGCGGCCTTTTGTAAGGCGGTTAAGGAAATATGGCGACTCTGCACTTTTTGAAGTTCGCCGCGAAATTTATCCAGTTCTGACTGACTCTCTCTACGCTTTTGGCGACGAGCTGATATTTCTTCGAACAGGCTTTCAACGGTTTCGGATAAAACCTCTGTTTCTTCCTCAACCTTACTTAGCTCTATGGATGCCTCCATAACGTCTTCTTCAATTGGCTGTCCTTGTAATTTAGTTGACTCTAATTCATTAGATTCAATCCGTTTAGCTAGACGTTCGATGACTCGATCAAAATGCTGAATACGGGTGCGCTCGACTTCCATTCTTTGGTTATTTTCCGCTGATACTTTATTAAAACTTTCCCAGTCATTTTCCCAATCAGTAATTGCTACCTCTAATTCTGTAAGCTCTTCTATCGCTTGTTCCATTGTTTGTTGCTGAATTTCCAGATCTGGCTCGATTTCAAGCAACTGAGCATTTAATCGCGCTAAGTCCTGTTCATCCTGAGTCATTTGATCCATCGCTTGACTTAACGATCCAGTAACTTGTTGAAAATCCTGATTTAATTGAATTTGTCTTTCTTTTTTATGCGCGATACCTTGTTCTAAACGCGCGATATCGGCACCAATACCGTAAAACTTGCCTTGCGCTTGATTAAATTGATCAGACAAATCAATATGCTGCTCTCGGGTTTTCTCAATTTGGCTATCAGCATGTCGCTGATCGGCAACTCTTGCCTCCAATTCGGTTTCTAACTTGCCTATTTCAGTGGAAAGCCCTTCAACCTGTTGGTTAAATTTTTTCCACTTTAATGCGGATAGCTCGCCCTTTAGCTCTCTCTCTTCTTGTTTGTACTGTTTATATTTAGAGGCTGAATTAGCTTGCCTTTGTAGATGTGCGAGTTGTCGCCCTAGTTCTTCCCTAATATCAGACAAACGTTCCATGTTTTCTCTGGTGTGTCTAATCCGATTTTCAGTTTCACGCCTACGCTCTTTGTATTTTGAGATGCCTGCAGCTTCTTCTAAGAAAACCCTTAATTCTTGCGGTTTTGACTCGATCAAGCGGGAAATCATTCCCTGTTCAATAATTGCATAACTTCGAGGTCCAAGCCCCGTTCCTAGAAATATTCCAGTAATATCCTTACGCCGGCATTTTGTACCATTCAAAAAATAATTAGATTGGCCGTCACGGGTCACTGTTCTTCTGAGTGCGATTTCTGCGTAACTGGCATATTCGCCGGTTAAAGTCCCTGCAGAGTTATCAAAAACAAGTTCAATACTTGCCTGACCGACGGGTTTTCGAGAGGTCGAACCGTTAAAAATAACGTCGGCCATAGAATCACCGCGTAGATGCTTGGCCGATGACTCGCCCATTACCCATCTTACGGCGTCAATTAAGTTAGATTTACCACACCCATTCGGCCCAACGATAGCGGTTAAGTTATCAGGAAAAGGGACAGTGGTTGGATCAACAAAGGACTTAAAGCCTGCTAGTTTTATTTGTTTTAATCGCATTATTTATTAGTATAAATCTCAAATTTTTATCTATCCACCAACAAAATAGTTATCTAACCCCACTATTAAAAGATTTTGCCTAGAGTAGAAAATATTACAAATTATCGCTGGTTTTGTTAAACGCATTAGTTTAAATTATTTCGCAGCTAATGCACACTTATAATATCTAAATAATCGAGATAAACATCAAATCATGAATGGTCATTCTTTCCAAGGTGTTCAATATTTAAGCAAAGGATTTCATTTAGTATGGAAACCCGGCATCAAACGCTTTGTATTTATCCCTCTTTTAATTAATTTTATCCTACTTAGTATCGCCACTGTTTATGCATTTAATATTATTGGTGACTGGTACACATCCCTTCCTCAATGGATTGAGACGCAGGTTAACAGTGAACATTGGTATATTAGCTGGCCTGCAAACGGGCTGGAATGGTTCGTAACCTCACTTGGATGGGTTTTGTGGCCTTTGATTGTTATTAGTGTTTTTGTGACTGTTTTTTTTCTTTTTGGTTTTTTAGCTAATTGGATAGCAGCTCCCTTTAACGGATTACTTTCTGAAGCAGTAGAAAAACACCTCGCGAAAGATGATTATCGTGAAATAGAATTTAACTGGTCGATGTTTATTAGAGACATTCCCCGGCTTATCGGTCGAGAGTGGACTAAATTGGCCTATTATCTGCCTAGAGCAATCGTATTCTTAATTTTATTGTTTACTCCCCTATCACCAATTGTGCCTATTATTTGGTTTATGTTTAACGGATGGATGTCTGCAATTCAATATATAGACTACCCACTCGATAATCATCGCCTGTCTTTTCAGGAAACCTTGGGGCATTTAAAATCTAATCCTAGAGGGCCTTTCGGATTTGGTATGATAGTAATGCTATTTACGATGATTCCAGTGGTTAATATTTTGGTGATGCCGGTAGCCGTTGCTGGGGCAACCAACCTTTGGTTTGACCATTATCGAAAAAAATAAATTCCTTTTTATCAAATAAAAGACATTTTTAACTAATTTTCTAAACTAAGATGTTCGATTGAAGGTTTTGGGTGCTCTTCTGGCGGCCTTTCTGGAAGAATCCGCTCACCGGCAGCAGCAAGTGAAAGTTCGCTCGTATCAACCTCACGTTTTTCATATACTTTGTCGGGTAATATTTGCGCGCCAACTTCAGCAACCGTTAAATCGCTAGAAGCATCGGTCGTTTTCTGTTCTTGCTCTACAGCTTCCTTGGTTGATTGTTGAACCGGTTGAGTTGCAGTCCCCTCATTGACGGCTTCAGCGGGTTCGACTGATTCAATTTCTTTGATCAAAGCTAATGCACCAGCCTTTTTTAGAGCAGACTGATATTTCATCGCAGTTGTGTAGTCTAGTGATTTTTTAACTACAACCTCTTCACCACAAAAAAGCCTATCAACCGCTTCCGGAGAGGACTTAAACAGGTTTACCAAATTATTTTTAACTTCTGCAATATCGGTATTTTTCATGGTTTGTCCACGAAACACCAGATCAAATTGGCCTTCAATCATAATTTATTACTCATAACTTAAATCCGAATATCGTTATTATAGTAATAACTGATGGTTATTGCACATCAATCAAATTAATCACTGTTTACGAAATAGAAGGAAGATCACGTTAATTTTGGTGATTGCAGGATGCAAAGAAGCAACTAAACAAAAAAATCACTGTTTCCAGCGCGGTTATAGGGGAAGGATGTTTAGCTTTTTTATTTACTTAATCCAGATGTACTTGTTCTAGATTGGAACATCGTTAAATATTAGTTAAAATAACCTCAAGCAAACTCTTTCTAATTTCGTATTTAACGATGAATAAGAATGACAATAACAATTCTTTTCTAGAAGAAATGAAAGATGTCTCCCCTCTTTCACAAGACAAAGTCGTTTATCAAAAATCATCAACCACCTCTGATGAGTCCATTAATTATCGGCAAAAAGCCGCTGCAAAAAGAATCTCGCTTTATGAAAACTTCCTAACGGATGGCGAAGTTGAACCAGTAGAACCCCAAGAAATATTAAGCTTTAAAATCAGCGGAATCCAGCCAAATGTTTTTAAAAACTTAAAGCAAGCTAAATACAAGTTTGATTATCATTTGGACTTACATCGAATGTCTGTCAGTCAGGCACGAAATGCTGTATTTCAACTGATTAGCGGAGCGGAAGTTGAAGATCTAAGATGTTTTTTGATTACTCATGGCAAAGGGGAACGAAGCAAACAGCCTGCAAAACTGAAATCTTATGTGAATCATTGGTTAAAACAGATCGATCAGGTTGTCGCTTTTCACTCGGCACAACCTCATCACGGAGGAGCGGGCTCTATCTATGTCTTATTAAAAAAACCAAAGCAAAAACGAAAAATCAACCAGTCCAAATACGATTAACTAAAAGCCTCCCACTGTTAGTTATTGTTAAGAGCCTTATCTATTTCTTCTTTGTCGAGGGATTCCTGTACTGTAATACTTAATTCACCCATAGTAATTGTTTCAAATTTAACACCTTTTGGCATTCGCTCGCTATGGTGAACAACACCCTGCTCATCAGTCCAACGATAAATAATTCGATCGGCAAGTTTAGCGGTAGACAATCCACCTTGATTTATTTTATCACCCGCAAAGATCGAGACCACATCCTGACCGAATCCTGAGACGTCTCCACCATGTCGGTATTTATCCCACGCAATCGTCACTTGAGTAAAATCTCTACCACCAAATAGCTGCAAACCTGCAACAATAATAAAAAACAATACTAAAATTACCATCAATTTTTTTAACATTAGGATATTTCCAATTTAGAAAACAGTAGCGTTAATGACAAGTCTACAGTCAATTTTAGGTTTAACCTTCAAGACCAGAAAACATATTTCTCCAAACATAGTAATCTGAATGTTCAGCATCTATCAACTCAAAACCGGCTAAATATTGGTTTTCTGATAACTCATCACACCATTTAACCTGACCAGTTAACAAAAATTTATAACCGCCGCTTTCAAATGAGATAAGCAATTCTAAAATAGAATCAAGGATAAATGGAAATTCTGAGCCAATTTTTAGCCCATCTTGCGATATATCTTTGGTGGTACATTCAAGTAATAAATTATCTTGCTTGGTCTGATTAGTCGCTGAAAGTACCTCAATAAAGATTACTTCTTCTCTTGAATGCCTTGGTTGTTTCCTGTTATCGATATTCATTTGATATAACTATTAATCATTATTATTTAACGAAAGATCTTCAATAAACTTGACCCATACTTGACGATTGGACTTGTCAATATCAACCAATTTAACGCCAATATAATAGGTTGGAGAATCATCGATTTCCAAACACCATTTCACTTCCGCTACGGCGTCAATAACTGCCCACATATTACCAAGATCTATCTCCATATTCATCGATTGACCGAGCGCTAGCGAATGATGAGAAATAATTTTAATCCCACCAGCAGATATATCCTCTGATCGACAAATGTGACTCTCTTCTTTATTCTGAAATTCATTGATAAATTTAACAGTAATAGTTTTTTCCGAGAACTTCCTTGCTTCTCTTCTTAAATCATCCAGATCATCAGACATAAGCCAACCCCTTCAATTGTCGAGAAATATTTGTTTTTTACTCTAAATTCTCACTACAAGTATAGAGTAGCTTTTTTGCTTTTGCATAATTCATAAAAAAAGGTGCTAAATAGCACCTTCTAAATAATTTGTTTTTAGTCGTACTTTAGCTTTTACTAGTCGTTTCTATATATTTATCAATAAATATTTCAAGTATATCTAAAGGGACGGCACCATTTTTTAACACTACATCATGAAAATCTCGAATATCAAACTTGTCGCCGAGAGCTTCTTTTGCTTTCGCCCGCAGTTCCAAAATTTTCATCATACCAACCTTGTAGGCACAAGCCTGACCCGGCATAACAATATACCGCTCAATCTCCGATACCACATCCGATTCAGCCATCCCTGTATTTTTAATCATATAATCAATTGATTCTTCACGAGTCCATCGTTTTGCGTGAATTCCCGTATCAACAACTAGTCGAACAGCCCGAAATAATTCCGCCTGTAAACGACCTATATTGTCATAAGGATTGTCTTGAAATCCAAGCTCCCAAGCAACTCTTTCTGCGTAAAGTGCCCAACCTTCGACATACGCAGTAAAAGGCGCAAACTTTCTAAATAACGGCATATCTTCCAACTCTTGGGCAACGCTAATTTGAAAATGATGACCAGGAACTGCTTCATGATAGGCCAATGTTCTCATACTATATTTAGGGGTAGCTTTAATATCATAAAGGTTGGCGTAAAAAATTCCGGGGCGAGAGCCGTCAACCGCTGGACCATTATAATAGGCGCCCGGACTAGTTTTTTCTTTGAATTCTGGAATTCTTTTTACTTCAACACCAGCCTTGGCTTTAATTCTAAAAGCCCTGCCCATCTCGGCATCTATCTCATCAATAATTTTTTGATAATCAGCCAAAATTTGCTCTCTACCCTCATCCGTATCAGGGTAATAGAACCTTTCTTGTGAAGACATTAGCTCAATTGACTTTTCAAAACCTTGGGTTGTATCAAGACCTTCGGAGCTTAAAATATCTAAGATTTCCGCCTGAATCCGTTCAACCTCATTTAAACCGACATTGTGAATATAGTCTGGCGTGTAGTCAGTTGTAGTAAAAAACTTCAGAGCCAAACGATAGGCTTCATCACCGTCCGGCAATTTCCAAAAACCGTCATCATCAGTTGCTTTGTCACCAATCCCTTCAAAATAACGGGTCAATTCAACATAGGCTGGGTAAACCGATTCATTGATGGTTGTTTTAACTCTTTTAAGTAGCTTTTGTTTATCTAATGGTTCCAAGCCCTTCAACTCACTCAATTTTTTTTCAAAAGATGAATATAAAATATTATCTTCTACTTTTGTTGAGGAAAATTTTGACATCTCCTCAGTCACTCGATTAATCACGAATTTCGGTGGCAGGATATTGTTATCGGTTCTTAATTTAAGACCTTCTAACACTTGAGAAAACTTTTTCGGTAGTTTTTCCAATCGTGCTATGTAATATTCTGCTTCTTCAACATCATTAATTTGGTGCTGAGATTCCATAAAACTTGGAAAACCATTTTGTACCCCAAAAAGTTGATTGACTGGATAATTATGATATTTAAATGCCTCTGCTTCTTGCGCAAATTCAAGAAGATACATTGCGATACGTTTTGACATTAACTCATCTTCAGACAAAGAAGCGTCATCATAAGATTTTAATACCGACATTTCTGAGGCCAAAAATTCAAAAAACTCTTCCGTTGATTGTGGACTTGCATCATCAAGCTCAGCGTTATGTCCGTTAATTCCTATTGACTCTAAAAAATGCAAAGACGTCAGCGTTTCAGGGCTTTCAAATGCCATTTTAAGGGCGAACCGGTTGAAGAAATTATTAATCAACAACGGTTTTCCATACCACTCATGTGCCACAAAGCCGCTTGCTAGAGCCATTATCAGCAAGAGTATTGAAAAAAACCAAATTAGTATTTTCTTAAACATTTATTTCTCCACGTGTTATTTCTTCTTATATATTTTTCTTATTATTTTATGAAATTTATTAGGCATGAATCGCCTAATATAGTTAGCCAGCAGAGGCAAACCAGAAGCAATAATCGCCTCTTCTTTACCTGATTCAATCATTTTAATCAACTTAACAACAAATCGTTCGACCGGCTCTCCGTTAGCAATTTCTTGATCTAATTGATCGAACTTAGACATATCGCCAGTTAAAGCATTTCGACTAATATCAGTTTGGATCCAGCCAGGACAAACTACCTGTATCTTTACACCAAATTGAGTTATTTCAGCTCTAAGACAATCCATAAAACCGATAAGTGCATGTTTTGCCCCGGAATAAGCACTCCGATATGGAGACCCCACCTTGCCAGCCACACTTGAAATACTGACTATAGTTCCCTGTCTTTTGGCAACCATTTTTGCAGCAACCAGCTTAGTTAATCTTATAGTGCCAAAATAATCAACTTCCATGACTCTGCGATCGACGTCTTCAGAAGTCTGCAAACAAAGAGAACGTTGACTAATACCTCCGTTATTGACCAAAAAATCTATTTTTCCATGAATTGAACTAGCTGTTTCCACTATCTCTGAAAAATTTTCACTTTCTGCTAAGTCAAGCGGAATAACACTGTGCTTATCAGCGGAAGCTAATGTATCTTTTAGCTCTATTAAAGCTGATTCTCTTCGGGATGAAAGTATTAGAATGGCATTCCGTTTAGCGAGTTGAACGGCTAGCTCTTTACCGATCCCTGACGAGGCACCGGTAATCCAAACGACTTTATTTGAGAAAAAGGAAGAGTTGGTCATATCTTGCTCGAGTACTGGTAAATTGTATCGGGTATGCTAAATAGCAATATTAATATTTTCACTTTGAGATTATAGCGGCATATTGTTTTTTTCACTAGTTAAGCCAAATTACAAACTGTAACAAACAAATATAGTTAGATTTCCCATTTGAGCCACAAAATGACGATTAAAAGCAGCATTCTTTAATCCGATAAGCGAATTTGTGAGCGTGTTCGCAGCAAAGGCGTCAAGTTTTGATAGTATCATGGGGTGTTTAAATAGCTTGATTTGTCAACCTTCATCATGAGCTATTTAAGATTTTTGTATAATCTATTATCAGAATTTCGAGGTCGATAATGAAGTGGTATACGAAAGATAACGGCGTATTATGTTTGGTTAGTGAGGATTTTCAATTCACTAATTTTTACTTTACGACTAATGTCATCGTCCGAGGTAAAGTCAATACCTCTCTCAACATGTCTCATATTGACGTAATTGGTTCTTTTCCTGAGGACTGGTCTTCAGATAAGACGATTTCCACAAAAATCAATCGAGCTGCCAAGCATTTTTTTGGTTTGTCCGCATCTTCTAATGCCTGTTTATGTGCTTAGTAAATCACACTTAGTTTATCTCGTACCGATGTTCGTAAAAGGGCTATAAAAATGTATCAAATTGAAAAAGAAGATCAAAAAGAAAAATCGCAACTGAGTAATCATGAACCACGTTTGGATCTCAACCTAGATAAAGCGATTGCAGCTCTCAAGCAAAATGTTTCATGGTATCAGCTTGCTGGAATGACTCATATTTCTTCTTTACTTGAATAATTTATCTGTGCAGGATGAATATCGAGTAACCCAATTTAGAATTTCACTCAATAAAATGAGCTTTTCGCGTTTTAGAGTGAGAGACATCTAAAAAAAGCGGCTGGTAATACTCCTCTATTTGCTGACGTCTAATTTTTAGCGTTGGTGTCATCATTTCATTACTGGTTGTCCACTCATTAAAAGAAACAAGTAATCCATCAAGCTGTTCATGTTTCTCTAACGATTCGTTCAACCCAGCAAGTTTATCTTCACAATCAAGGATAAAAGCTTCACGATCGGCTTCTAAAATATTTTCTGTCAACACAATAACCGCCACAGGTTGAGATAATTGACTACCAAACACACAAGCTTGCTCAACTGAAAAAATTAACTCTAGCTGCTGCTCTATTGGTACGGGCGAAATGTATTTTCCCTTGCTGGTTTTAAAAATCTCTTTGACTCTTCCTTTGATACTCAAATAGCCTTCTTGATCGACTTCTCCTAAATCACCGGTTCGGAACCATCCATCCTGAATAGCCATTGCACTTAATTCCGGCTCTTTATAATAGCCGTCCATCAGAGTCGGGCTGCGAAGCAAAATTTCTCCATTGTCAGCTATCATGACTTCACAATTTTTAACGGCTTTCCCAACCGTTCCTACCTTTCGTGCATTAGGAAGGTTCAAATTTGAGATCCCTAGTGTTTCACTTAGCCCATACCCTTCGCATAGCTTCAAGCCAAGTCCGTCATACCAATCAATGGTTTCAGTAGAAATAGCCGCTGCGCCGGTGACGCAATAACGAGAATTGGATAAACCTAATTTTTTAATAATCATACGAGATAACAATTTTCCAATCAGCGGTAAACTGATAAGTTTTTGTAGTCTTTCAGAACCACCAAACTTCGCCTCAATCCCCTGCTTTAGCTTCACCCATATTCGTGGCACAGCAAGAAATATAGTGGGTTGGGTATTTGAAAGATTAGAAGAGAAAGTGGATAAATCTTCAACGAATGATACCTTACAGCCGTAAACGATACTCAGAAGTTCAACCGCAATTCGTTCTAGAATGTGAGCAAGAGGAAGATAAGAAAAAAAGCTGTCTTCACTCGTGATATCAATCGTCGCCTGAATACACTCAATGCCGCTTGATATGACGCGATAGGAAACCAAAACCCCTTTGGGTACACCGGTAGTGCCTGACGTATAAACAATCGTTGCAATATCTTTTGGGCTGGGGTGATAAAAATCTTCAATCGGTTGTAAAGATGCGGTCAAATCCTGCCAAAATGGCATAGTCTCTCTTTTTTGATGGATAGAAACTAACTCAATATCGCTTTGGAACATCTCATAGTTAACTGGCTCAGCTAATTTCCCAACAAACACCAACTTTGTCTCACTATGAGAAAGAATTTGAACAATGGTATTTTCGCTTGCAGTCGGGTAAATGGGGACACTGATATACCCTGCCGCCATAATTGCCATATCAGCGATAAACCAATCACGACAATTATTAGAATAGATACCGATTTTGGAGTTTTTAGGATATTTTTGAAGATAGGTGGCCAGCTTAGATATCGCATTAAAAGCATCTAACCAAGTTGTATGCTGATATTTTCCGTTGATTGGTTGTCGCATAAAACATTCATTGGGCTTTTTTTGAGCCCAATGTTTTATGAAGTTCGCAGGGGAAAATATCTTTGCTGTCATCCTATCACCATTTTAATTATTCTTTATAAGAGGCTGAACCGCATTTATAGCGTACTTTTATGTATGAGCACTATTTCAAGCAGCGTGAATCAGTGGCTCTAATTCATTGTTTTGATGCATTTCCATGATAATGTCACAACCACCTATCAACTCTCCGTTAACCCAAAGCTGAGGAAAAGTTGGCCAGTTTGCATACTTTGGCAGTTCGGCGCGTATATCAGGGTTTTGCAGAATATCAACGTAGGAAAATTCCCTTCCGCATGACATTAAAGCTTGAACTGTTTGTGATGAAAACCCACACTGAGGTGCCTCGGGTGAACCTTTCATATAAATAATGATTTTGTTTTCTTCAATTTGAGATTTGATTTTATCGATGGTTTCCATGCTTTCACTCTTTTAGACTGGAATGTAATGAACAATGACAATAAATCGGTGACTTTTTAAAACTAGCCATAAAGACAGCTAAAAAACTCACTAAATATTGCCAAACAATTAAGTCACAATTGTAGCGATTAATAAGCACTAAAACTAGCGTTAAAAGGAGGATTTCTTCAATGCTTAACTAGGCATTACCAAATCACGCACTTCTTAGACAAATTCCTACTCAAATAATGTCTAATGTCCTACAAAACTCCGGGGTATTTGTTGCACCAATTAAATATCAATCTGTGTAATAATTCTTATAAAAGGAAAGGTCAAATTTAAAGGATTCTATATATGAAACATCATTACTCAGTGCTTGCACTTAACTTTTTAATACTCTTCTCCAGCCCCAACACCCATGCGGAACAGATTTATCAATGGGTTGGTGAGGATGGAAAAAGATATTTCTCCGATAGACCATCAAAAAATGAGGCCTTCGTCAAAACCGAAATTAAGGATATTCCAGCAATTAACCTTGTTAAAATTAAACCAATCACTCTAACAAAAACACGAAAACCAAAAAAAAGAAAACAAACTGCCAATCAATGCCAACAAACGAAACAAAAAATTGCAAAACTAGAACAAAAACTATCACTCAAAAACATAGCCGCCAAGTTTGACCAATTTAATCAACAACTTAGCGAGCTAAGATGGAAAAAATTAAAACACTGCTAGCTATCCACTTCAAAAAATAGCTATTCCAAATACTACTTAGATTAAAAATAATTCATTCACAGAGCTATTGGCTCAAGGAAAGTTTCCTTTAAAAATACCTTTTAATTTGATGTATAATGTCAGCAAATTTTATTTATCAAACAAAACGATTATCATGCAAGATTTCAGTCAAAAATTCAGACGCGTCACTCTTATTTTTGACAAAACAGCTCAGCTAAATAAACTACCTCTAACCAATTTTACCCCTGAGAAAATGCTTCTTGTTTCGGAGTTCGCGCTAGAAGCAGGAGTAGATAATTTATCGACAAAAGAATTTTTATTAGTGCCTGTGAGCCAAAAAATCACCAACGAGCAGGTTAATCAATACTTAGGCCGTGAACTAGAGCTAATTATATATGACGCCACTCGCTCGTTTGATGTTAATGCTTTTACCGCCGTTTGTGGAAGCATCATTGGTGGAGGTGAGCTTGTATTACTGTTACCTAAACGCTATGAAATTTTCGCACTAAACAAAACTGACGTTTCTGCAAAGGAAATAGAACAAAATAATTTAAGCCCTACTCTTGTTCGTCTAGTTTCCGAATTGTCGGTGCTCCCAGTAACCCGTTGGCGTAATGGAGTTAGACAATCTGATAACTTTGACTGCGCTCTGGCCAATAAAAAAACATCATCTAACACTACTATATTTTTCAAAGAACAAAATCGAGTCATTGAAAGAATTTTACGCTGCTCTCTTGGTCATGCAAAACGTCCTGTTGTTATTACGGCAAATAGAGGGAGGGGTAAATCCTCTGCTATTGGAATCGCTGTCGCTACTTTGGTTTTTGAGCACAAAAAATCAATCATGATCACCTCGCCTCGCAGAGAAAATATTTCTGTTTTATTAAAGCATTTCGATCTAACGATTCAACGGTTAGACGGACAATCGGGCAATTACAATTTCTATAAAAAATTAGTTACTTTTATTCCTCCCGACAAATTAGTAGCAACTAAACCGGATTGCGACCTATTAATAATAGAAGAAGCAGGCGCTATACCTGTACAAATGTTAAAAGTCATTGCAGAGAGTTATAACCGAATGGTTTTTTCGACCACAATCGACGGATACGAAGGTAATGGTCAAGGTTTTGAGTTGCGCTTTAAATCTTACCTAGTCAATCAATTTCCACAGTGTCGATTCGAAAACTTGGAATATCCTGCAAGGTGGTCGACCGATGATCCGTTAGAAAAAGCTATCAATAGCGCATTCTTATTATCTTTCGAAAAAGACCAAATAACCAACTTTAGCGAACAGATGAAAAGCAACACTTTTCTTGCTAATGAAGAAATCGAATACAACCTGATAACAAAAGAAAGAATTATAGTCGACAATGATTTACTTTCGGACATCTACCAACTATTGGTCACTGCGCACTACCAAACTAGGCCAAGCGATTTAGAAAGGATCTTAGCTGACAAAAACCTACTGATTTTTTCTGCTAGTCTGAATGGAAAAGTTATAGCAACTGCTCTCGTTGTTAAAGAAGGCAATTTGTCAACCAATGAATGTGAGCAAATTGAAAAAGGTCAATTGCGAATCGCCGGACACTTGTTACCGCAAGCCCTAATGGCCTACCAAGGGCAGTCAATGGCAGGACTACTTAATTACTGGCGAATCATGCGCATTGCAGTAAATCCTACTTTGCATAGACAAACTTTCGGTAGCCAATTAATAACTTACATTGAAAAACAAGCGGCAATAAATTCTGTTGATATTATTGGTAGCAGCTTTTCATTTACGCCAGACGTTGGAAATTTTTGGTATAAACAAGGCTTTCAATGTTCCCGTATTGCTTTGCGAAAAGATTCTTCGACCGGAAATTATCCCTGTGAATTTTTGAAATTATTAGAGTCTTCAAATGATTTAGCAACCTCTTGCTACAACCAGTCAATCAATTGCTTTAATCAATCTTTCTTTTACAGCATTGGAAGTGCCTACAAAGAAATTACAACTCAACTTATTTTGCTAATTATTGAGAATCAAACTTCCTTGTTTTTGGACGAAAAAAACAAGCAAAAATACAATTACCGCGAACAGGAAATTAAGCGCTATGTTGAAAAAGTTCGAAGTTTTGAAATGATAGAATGGGAACTATCGCAATTTTTCATGTTCCAACTAAAAACTAAAAGCAATATTGAGCGATTGTCAAAACTAGAAAGAATGATGCTTGTCGCAAAAAGTTTACAAAAATACTCTTGGAAAGAAATAGTTAGTCAATTTGAATTACTGGGGAAAAACCAAGCGAAAGAAATGATTAGAAATTCTATTTTGAATCTATTAAAGGCTGATACTTAAGAAGCATACCAGCCTTTAATTTTGATAAAACCAAATGAGTTAGTTTTAGAAATTATAAACAACCGTTACAGCAGTAACCGTATCTAACTTTTCTGTATCACCTCTAACTTCTGAATGATGTGTCGCAGTCAATGAAAGTTTAAGCGCTAAATTTTTCGCGAAGTTTGCACTTAACCCAGTATAAGATTTAATTACAGTATCATCTTCACCAATATCTGATGAAAGTTTTTGTTCAAATTTAGAGTTTTCTGTGATATCCCAAGAATAGTTAGCGGCTAATCTGACGATTGTTTCACTAATTGATTCTTCAGCTAAAAGTATAGTTTCTTTCTTTAGTGTTTTTCGGTAACCAACACCTAACTCTAAATCAAGTTTTGAGTTATCACTAGTATCTATTTTTAAACCGCGACCAACAGACAACAAAGTTTGATAGTCGTTGTCAGAAAAGCGATCATCTTCATAGTTGGCCATTGCGAATGCGTAACTTTTATCGGAATAGTTGTAGTCACTTTTTCCTTCTATAAAATATCTTTCTGCGTTAGTCTCAACCTCAGAAGTTGTTGAATCTTCCGCTGAGCCAAAGATGGTTTTGATATCAACCGAATGTTTCCAAAGCTTAACCTCATAACTGGCGGAAAAACCTCCGTTAATGCTGGTAGTTTTGGTATTTCCAGAAGTGGCAACATAACCAAACTCAATATTTGATTTCCACTCACCTTCTTTGGATTTAGCGGTTTCTTCAGCCTTTAAAGTAGAAGACATAAAAGCTAATGAGATAATAAATGCGAGAATATAAGAGATGCTTAATTTCATGAGGTTTCCTCCAATGGAAGTGCTATCTGATTTGGCGCGCATGTTAACAGTCTAGCTAAGGAAATTAAAGCTTAAAAGCCGTGTTTTTTTCGAAAAAACATCAAATTAACTTATATCTGCCACACATAAGAAAACTTCATAAACAATTTTGGATGATTTGAATCAGTAACAATCGGTTTTGTTGTAGGACTATTTGTTGGGGAATGCTCAAATCAGAGTTACCATTAAAGATTAAATGGTGCCTGTCCGCTACTAATTTCCAATCAAAAAATTATTCATTTAGCCATATTCGGTCAAACCTAAGATAGCCACTTTCACTGCCCCTTAGTTGAAGAATTACATTTCGTTTAGATGCTTGTGCAGCTAACGCAGTAGAATAGAAAAGCTTTGCAAAATCGGGGTTATCGGAAACTCGATAAGCCCCAGCATGTCCATTTGTAATAGTAATACCCGCTTCCAGAGCATTTTCAACAGGCATAGCTGTTTCAAAATAGATGAGTATCAAGTTACCGCTATTAATGTAGATCTTGCTAACTTTTCCAGTATATTGACAATAGCCACCATGGCTCGAATAACAAGCAGGTGTTGAAGCCAATACATTTGATGAAAACACTACTAACATTATTAATAATATTCTTCTCATATTAATTTTCCTTTTCTTTATTTTAATTAAAACGTCTGTTCATTATCCATACAGTATTAGTCAACTAACAATTTTTTGAAATCAATAAAATCAAAATTCACTTAGACTTGATAAATATTGGATTCAAACTAACAGAGAGGGAGAGGGAGAGGGAGATTGAAAATACTAGATATTTCAATTTCCTCTCCTTCTGAAACCAAAATTAGATTACCCGTTTATATTAAATTTCTAAAAATAAATAGCTAATTTTATATCTCCTTATGAGTCACTAAAAAAATCAGGACATCCAAATTATTTCTCACACCAATAATAGCCAATCTCTCACACAATAAAAAGGCTTTGACGGATTTCTCTCACTTTAAACTAAAACCAGACAGACACTTTATAGCCATTCTCTCACAAATAATATCAGTAATCGCCTACAAAGTTTTCCTATTTAATGACTAGTTTTTTCGGTTTATTCAACGCAAAATAACCTTTCAATCAATTCAAGGATGAATAGCAATGACCATTGCTCGAAAAAATATTATTGATTCTGAAATACCAGGCTTTTACCACTGCACTAATCGTTGCGTCAGACGAACCTTTCTCTGTGGTATAGATGAGCTAACCGGTAATAATTACTCCCACCGTAAAGATTGGCTAGAAGCCCGCATGTTTGACCTGTGTAAACTGTTCTCCGTTGAAATCTATGCGTATGCCATTATGGATAATCACTATCACATCGTTTTACATCTTGATCCGCTTGAACCATTAAACTGGCGCAAGGAAGAAGTTGCTGAAAAGTGGCTATCTGCTTTTAACACTTCGGAAGATCCTAAACTCGCCAAACAACGAGAACTCAAAAAACAAGCCATTATCGCCGATAAAACAAAAATCAAACTCTATCGAGAACGTTTAGGAAGTTTGTCTTGGTTTATGAAATGTTTGAATGAACCCCTTGCTAAACAAGCGAATAAAGAAGACATGTGTACTGGGAGTTTTTGGCAAGGGCGTTATTCATCTCAAGCTTTATTAGACGAAGCCGCCGTCTTTTCTTGTATGGCTTATGTCGATTTAAATCCGGTGAGAGCAAGGATTACTGGCAAATTAGACCAATCAAATCATACTTCTATCAAAAAGCGGTTGAGTGAAGTCCAACAAATTGACTCGGCAGATGTTCAATTGAAATCAAATCAAGCTATCACGGCTATATCCAATCAAGTCATCAGTAAACCTTTATCCATCTCGACAAAAAACTACATTGCGTTAGTCGAATGGACGGGAAAAAATATTATCTATCCCAATAAAGCTGCCATGCCGAAAAATATTCAATGCTCACTCAAGAGCTTAAATCTTCAACACCACCATTGGCTTAAACAATTAGAAAACTTTGAGCAACACTATTGTCATGTAGTCGGTCCCGTTGAGCTAATTAAAGAAAAAGCCAAACAACTCAAATTACGATGTATGAAAGGGGTATCAGCCGCTAGGCTTTTGTATGAAAAAACGGGGTAGCTCTTTCTTAAACGGTAAACCACATCTTACTATTAAATAATTCTGCTCTAGAAGAATTTCGGGTGGCCGGAAATCATCCTTTTCGCTAGAGACTCGATTAACATTTGTATCTCTCGAAAAGAACATCCCTATTAATCAAAATTAAAATCATTGTTTAAATAACGAGATGGGGGTTTAGTGATTTTAAAAGTGCCTGTCTTTTATTGTTGTTTTACTGTTTTCATGCCGCTAATTATAACAAAAACTAACCCTTGAAAGTGGCTGAAAAGCTATTTTCCGATCAAGTGTAAGATTTTCACGATCAACGGAATGACTCATAAGATAACGTTTTATGAGTTTGCATTTTAGTTAAATCAAGCCCTGACAGTAGCCAATTCCACTGGGTATCCGATAACACTAATGTTGGCTCGACAGATTTTCGTGGCCATTTGAACTTGTCTTTTTCTAGGCGTTTATACCAAAGGCAAAAGCCAGTCGAATCCCAGTAAAGGGCTTTGATTTTATCTCGACTTCGATTGCAAAAAACAAAGAGGGCATTGTTAAATGGCGACAGCTTCATTTCGTCTTCAACGACGACCATCAAGCCATTGATGGATTTTCTGAAATCCACCACATCACGATACAGGTAAAGATCGGTCATCCCCGACAGCTGAGTCATGCTAGTGCCTTGATAAATTCAGCTAGCCAGCTTGGGGAAATGGTTGTCGGGAGATGTAATCGAGTTTGTTGATATTGAAGTTTGATTGAAGCGGTTGGTGTGATGTTTTTTGGTTGAGGTTTTACTTTAATGAAATTGGTTGTGGGACGTTCACCATTTTTAACCACTAAGTCACTCTTGCGCTTATAAAAATAGCTTTGGCCAATACCGTGTTCTTTACAAAACGCTGCTACCGATAAATCACCAGTTGCTTGCTGTTTAAATAACTCTCGCCATTGTTGATGTGTTCGACTTTTCATTACTCATTCCCATGATGATTGATGGAAGTGAGTTTAATGAGTTGATTTTGATTCGGTAGGTGTCTTTGCCCGGACGTTTACAATTTTATGATGTTTAATTTGGCAAATCTTATGACGTTAAAGTGGACGGCTACAAGAGACTCGATTAACATTTGTATCTCTCGAAAAGAACATCCCTATTATTCAAAATTAAAATCATTGTTTAAATAACGAGAGAGGGTTTAGTGATTTTAAAAGTGCCTGTCTTTTATTGTTCTTTTATTGGCAAATATTTGTGGGTAATTGAATGTTTGGCCAGACCTTTACCGTTAAAGTGGACGGCTACAAGGAGTTCGGTGATTTTTATGATGCAATTTGGTAAAACTTAGGGTTTTAATTTGGTAAAGTGAAAATAAGTTACGATGTTAGATTGGCAAAACCATCATAAAATGGCTAAATTTTATGATGTTTAATTTGGCAAATCTTATGACGTTAAAGTGGACGGCTACAGGTAATTTGGTACGCTACATGTATACTTACCAAAGAGTGTGGTGCACTTACCGGTTGAATGTGGCCAATGAAAACCGCTATTTGTTGTAACCAAAGCCCTTTTCAGAGGTTAGATGATAAGTTTCATTTATGTAAAACCTTAATCCTTTACTTAAAACTGAAATTAAATACTTAAAACCCAATAATCCATATTTTCTTGAGTAAAAATATAGTGATTCACCCCCATTCGAATTTTTTGCATAAATGACTATGATATTTTTACGTACTGTACCCATTATGTTCATCTCATAATTATTGGCCACAATCTCAAAATTTATGCCTTTAAGACTCCACTCGTATCTTTCAGGTTTATCATCTAGGGGAGCGGAGAAATACAATCCATCAGCAATTCCACATATCATTCTTTCGTTTAGATCTTCACAGGTTGATAATTCCAATATAAGATCAGAGGAACGGATTACGGGATAGGGTTTTACGCATTCTGTCACACCAAATAAAGATTTTTGTTCCTCACAAGTTGCCGCTAGATACTCAGTATCTATTACTCGGGTATGCTTAACAATAATTTTATCGCCTTTAGTCAACCCAACTGATTCATATCTAAATACTTCTGTTTTACCACTAGCTATAAAGCACAGATACGTAACTAGTATTGCATTTAATATATATCTCATTATTTTTCAGCCTCTCTATTGAGCCATTTACCAAAGGCTTCAATTTTTCTATGATCTCTGTAATTAAAATTAGCCTCATCCCTTAATTTCATGAAAGAATGCCCTAGCTCGTGCCCAACAGTTTCACCAATTTCAAGTTTTAATGCGTCTCCCTTTAACTTACTTAATGCTTTAGGATTTATTGTCAAAGCCCTATGACCTGACTTATGCAAAGGAGCGGGGCCCCACTGACCATATAGGTCAGAACCATCACCGTCAACAATAGTTTCATCTAGTAACACATACAACTTCTTTACTTTAGAAAGCTGGTACGGTAGTCCGTTTTTTTCTAAATAGGCTATTTGCTTATTTATTTTATCTTCAAAAATTGATTTTATCTCTAAATATTCAGAAGTGTCTGTCCCGTTGAGTCCTAATACGGGCGTTGTATCAATAGTTAGTGAATTAGGGGGGTTTTTCTCGGCCATATTTAAATACGCTTTACCAGCTCTGTTCACTTCACCTTCTGTTACGTCCTTTTTATAATCAAAATCCCCCCTATTCGCACCGACTCCGCCCCCATTCTCCCCCGCCTTTTCCACCGGCACAGTAGCCGATTTCTCTGTCGTCGTCTTCCCAGTAGTCGGAGAAGGTATCGTCGGCAAGAACTGGTTAGCCACCGTACTTACAAAAGCACTCGCGAGGAAATCCCCTATGGATTCTGAATTGGCGTTCAATATAAGCATTCCCATATTTATCGCAGAATTGACTAGCTGATAAGTTGTAAATGCTTTCCAAATAGCTAGCCCTGCAGGACCTCCAACAGCCGTAGCGATAGCTCCAACCAACGCATTTAAAAAGTAATTTTTAGCTATTCCTTTAAACAAACTCTTAAAGAAATAACCACTGGGGTCAGTCGCACTGAGTGGATTATTTAAAACATAAGAATATCGATTAAATGACTGGGTATCCGTGGGTGCTTGTACGAAAGGATCAGCACTAATAAATCGGCCCAATGATGGGTCGTATACTCGCCCATTCATATGAATAAGACCAACATCATCTAACTGCTCATGTCCGGTAAAACCTTTGTCGGTAACCGCTAACAAAGAAAGCATCTCTAAGTAAGTTGGTATAACCCCATTCCACTCTTCTGGTATACGTCTTTGACCGAAGGCATCAAAACTCATATTGACGAGTGTATCGACATTCCCGTTGCGAGTGACCACTACATCCGTTGAACCCAAATGGTCTTTGAACAAGTACTGAGTCTTCTCTGTGGCAACCGTCGAGCTACCTTGATACTCAAATTTTAATATCGCATCACCAACATAGCTTCTAACCTCGGTCGTATCAGCAGTAATATCATAAACAACTTCAACACCGCCTGCAGTTACCTTTCGCTCTTTTAACACATTGTTGTCACGATAAATCAGTTTTTGATAGCGGCTTCGAGAAGGCGCATAATTAAAAGTGAGTTTTTGCGCATCTTTAGTGATTTCAGTTGGCTTATTAAAAGTCGAATAAGTAATTGAACGGCCATCACCACTGGTTTGATTACCGTTTTCATCATAACAATAACTTGCACTACCTGCGCTGGTTACCGCATGAGGGCCGGCGGTGATACCATTACAGCTGGCGCCATAAGTATAAGTTTTACCATCTTTATTGGTTATGTTGCCAAAGTCATCATAGGAATAACTTTTCGATAAAACACCATTGATATATGATTCCTTCAAACGACTCAAATCATCATATTCCAAATCTTCTGTCTGACCTGTTTGGGTATCAACTCGCGTTCTTAGATTACCTAACGAATCCCAACCGTAGTTTCTGAGCTGGTAAACTGAGGCATTACTGTTATTTAGAGTTGATTCTGTTTCTATTAAACCTGTTTCTAGATAGAAAGACTTGGTCTTGGTATAACGTCCATCAGAGCTTTGTGATTCGGTAACATTACCAAAACTATCCGCCTCAATCGCTTCCCAAACAATAGAGCTGTTTTGCGCATTACGAACAATGAATACGGGTCAGGTCGCGTTATTAATAATATAAGCAATAACTGCATCAACCTCCTCCTTTACCTCACCACCCAATTTAATTTCAGCTCTCACCTTACTGGTAATGTAGCTCACTGAACCAACATGCCCCAACCCAAAATAGTCTTTAATTGCTTTTAACCGGTGGTCTCCCAAATGTTGACAAAGAAAAATAGCGAGCTTTCTTGGAATTGACTGGCTATTTCGTCCCTTTTTTACTTTCCTAATTTCTTCTAACGAAACTTTAAAGTATTTAGACGTATAATCTGAAATTTGCTCAACACTAAGTCCATGAGGGATGGTTTGCTGAATCTGTTTATTCGCTTTTACTTCAGGGATCTTTTCTTCCCGGTACCAGCTTACAAAGTACTTATCTCCAATAACACTTGCCATATTGCCACGACCATAAAAGCGGGTTAGTTGCTCACTATTACCTTTTGCCACGTATTTTGAGTAACCCGCATATCGCTGTTTTGCTCCCAGCATTTGAAACGTTAAATCTTGTGTTAACCAATCAGGGCACGGTGCTTTATTCACATAAGCGGGATAACTTGACCAAGGATATTTGTCGAGAGAATCCACCATCGGCTTTTTTGTTTCAATAGGGTTTCGATGAATATAGCGTGAAAGTTGTAATAAATAGGCGTCATTATCAACAAGAATTGATTTAAATCGACCTCGAAAGAGTGAGCCATCTGAGCCGTTTTGTCGATTATAGCGTTGAGTGTACACTCCATTGATATGACGCATGGCTCGACTGATATTTGCGTTTGGAGTTTGTACCAATAAATGATAGTGATTCGCCATTAAGCAATAGGCATGAATAATAATACCAAATCGCTCGACCGCTTCTTCTAAGGTTTTTAAGAAACTCTCATAATCTTTATCGGTTTTAAAGACCTTTACCCGACCGCGCTCTCGGCCACGGTTCATGACATGATAATAGGCATCTTCGTATTCTATTCGTTCGACTCGTGGCATAAATAAAGACTAACATAGTCATTAATATTAATCTAGCGACCTGACCCGTTATTTTTAATATTAATCTAGCGACCTGACCCGTTATTTTACGTTATTTTTATAGCCATTCTCTCACAAATAATATCAGTAATCGCCTACAAAGTTTTCCTATTTAATGACTAGTTTTTTCGATTTATTCAACGCAAAATAACCTTTCAATCAATTCAAGGATGAATAGCGATGACCATTGCTCGAAAAAATATTATTGATTCTGAAACGCCAGGCTTTTACCACTGCACTAATCGCTGCGTACCCAAAACGTTTCACGGGGCAAACTCTCAGACGAATCTTTCTTTGTGGAATTGATGAGCTAACAGGCAATAATTACTCCCACCGTAAAGATTGGTTAGTAACAAACGCGGCCAACATGAGTCAGGTTAAAATAATTAGCGATTGCTTTGTAAGTTGCACAGCCCTTCTATGGATGGTCTATCCTGAAGAGTAGTTCTTCGCTCTTCTCGATATTACTTACTACCTAATACACCTAAAACATTTCCTTGGCCATAAAATCGTTTAATGTCCTCATCAACTAACACTGAATTGTAACGCCCAGAAAACAAGATGCCATCGATTCCCTCAGTAAAAATGAGTTGAAATTAAAAGCGGGCAATTCATGTGTTACAAAACTGGACAATTTAACTTGCTACTAACAGTCTATTTACTATTAACAGCTGTTATCAAGAAATGATTTTTTCAAACAGCTACATCTGCCACGCATAAGAAAACTTCATAAACAACGTTTTATCGGTTTTTCTTAATTGATCGAAATCAGTAGTTCTAAAATCGTCAGAATAACCAAAGAAAAATAAGGTAAAAGGATCAACTTGATAGGAATATAATAATTGACTGGCTACTTCACGATAATCACCTTCCTTGTACCCCTGAAGAGTTAGCCTAATTGAGCTATTAATATTCAGCTGATAAGCAGCTCTAAAATTAACAATATCTTCCTCAAAGTCAGTATCGCCTATAACGTCTAATGAATTATTGAAGTAGGCTAAGGTTAATTTTAAATTTTGGTTTACTTGATAAGATGCGCTTGGAGAAATAGTCGTTAATTGACCTAGATTTGCAGAATAAAAATCAACTTCATCGCCTCTATAAAAGCTCACGCTAATATCTAAACCAGCAAATGGTGTGACATCGGCAAAAACTTCATAGCTATCAATCTCATATTCATTTTGTATTAACAATGCTTCTATTTCATCCGTGAGAATGCTTGAGTGAATTTTTTGCTCAACATAATTTTGTATATTATTATAAAAAATAAATCCCATTGTTGATTGATATATACCGTCAACAATTATTCCAACGCCCTTTTCATCCGTAAGAGTGTTCCCATCTAAATCATCGGTTTTATTAAGCTGTAAATCAAAAGTAATACTTTTCCACCATTGATCTTGATCTTCAGGATACCAATGGCGTTCTAACTCAAACGCACTTGATTTCCAATTACTTCTGCTAACAAACCCAGATCCAGCTCTGAATCCTTCTCCAAAATAATGGTGAGTTAAATAAATACCCCAATCTCTCGATGAATGCGTAAAATTTACCGAAAAAGCATCACCCTCTTCTTTTGCTTTTTGATTGTGTAGTTGTTGAATACTGAGAGGATTAATAGTATCCGATGTCATCGCTTGAAATTTAAAGGAATTAGAACTTCCCAACCAATACTTACCATCAACTGAAAGCATATCATTGCTATACTCGTCCGAATCTCTTTGGGTGTATGTCATGCCTAAATTACCTTTGTCACCAAGGTCATAACGATACCTAATCACTTGATTTTCAGATTCTTGATCAAATAATTGTATACCTCTGGAACTTTGACTATCCGATAAAAGAAAGTTAGTGTGTTTATCTTTTAACGAAATAACGCCATAACTATGATCGCCAGATTTCCCGGTCAATTTCAATCCATAACTAGGCTCAGAAAATAGTCTCGTGTGTACAAGCCGACTCCAATTGGAAAAATAGTCGGCACCATCTAGAAAGAAAGCTCTTTTTTCATCAGTACGTATAGCAAAACGTCTATTAGCCTCTAACTGCATTTCATCTGCTTCAACATGAGAAAAGTCAGGATTGATAGTTGCGTTCAAGAAAAGGTTTTGGTTAATTCCCCAACGAGCATCTAGGCTACCTCTTTCCTCAGTCCCTGCACCTTGCCAAGGTTCGTTAGCATTGATATCCCTATGTTTACTGTTGGATAAAGTGATAGCTGGAATAAGCGTTACGTTTTTTGCTGGAAGCGTTTTTTCAAAGCCATTGAAAGGTTTAAATAGGCAGAGAGAGCAATCTTGATTTCGGTCAATTTTAACATTAGAAAATTCATACTTAACATCTCGAATCCAAACTCTTGAGAACTTGATATTCCATTGCTTAACTTCTTGATTATCCTTAAATCGCAAGGACTTTAAGGGAATAGCCATCTCAACTGCATACCCTTTTTCATGAAGCGCACCTGCACTTTCCCAAATGGCATCCCAACCGATATCATTATTACCATTAACTTCATCAATAATCGAGTCGGCCTGAACCCCAATAGCGTTAGTAAAAAATTGATAAGCTCTTCTTGAATCATTAAAAGTGTCTAATGCGATTCCAACATAATCACTATCCCACAGTTCATCTCTTTCCGATAGGTAAGCTCTGATCTTCTCTGGATTATCATCTAGTGCGTTAAAAGCAACATACAAGTACTCACCGTCTTCTAACAGATAAGCGGTCGTATCAAAAGTTGCGGGATTGTTTTCACCCGGCGATATTTCGTAAGAAAGAGGAATTTGGATGGCTTGTTGCCATTCTTTAGCACCGAGAACGCCATCAATTTTGATTTTTCCGTCAACCTTGGGTATCAAATCAGTTTGAATATTTAAGCTAGTACTTGCCCAAACATTGCTGACGAAAAAAGTAAGAAATATTATGAAGCTTCCTGCCGATTTTTTATAATGCATTTTTTGTAAAAGTTTCCCTTCTTGTTATCGTTAAAAAATCTGCGTAAGGTTAACAAATATCTCAACTCAATGCGAATGAATATTACTCATATTCAGAAATAACTCGATTCTATTAATTATTCTAAAACAACCTACTAATTTTATCCTGCCTATAACACCCACCAACACTGATTTTTTGATAAGATACCAGTTTCATTATCCGCACGAAAACTGACTATTCGCATCTTACGTTTATCTAAAAGGAATCATTTTGTGACTAACATTAACAACCTATCTCCTAAAGCAGTTTGGTCAATTTTCAAACAAATTTGTGATATCCCCCACCCCTCTAGACATGAGAACAAATTGCGAGACCATATTAAATCCCTATGCGATGAGCGGGGTTTAAAGACCAAAGTTGATCCCACTGGTAACCTAATTGTCAACAAAAAAGCCACTTCAGGCATGGAAAATAGGCAATGCATTGTGTTGCAAGGACACATTGATATGGTTCCGCAAAAAAATGCAGACTCAGATCATATTTTTGAAACCGATCCTATTTCAACCTACGTTGATGGTGAATGGCTAAAAGCCAAAGGAACCACCTTAGGTTCTGATAATGGCGTCGGAGTTGCCGCAGGGTTAGCGGTTATGCTTTCAAAGGACATACCTCATGGACCGATTGAGCTTTTGTGTACCATCGAAGAAGAAACTTCCATGAGAGGTGCTTTTGGTTTGGAATCCGGCTATTTATCTGCAGATATATTGATGAATCTAGATACTGAAGATGAAGGTGAACTCTATGTCGGCTGCGCCGGCGGAGCAGATATCATTGCTAAATTGCCAATTGAGACTGTTCCAACCCCACTAAATCACATTGCCTATGAAATATCGGTTACCGGCTTAATGGGCGGACATTCTGGGCTAGATATTCATAAAGGAAGAGGCAACGCTAATCAAATCGTCAATCGATTTTTAATGAGTTATGCGGAAACATTAGGAGTTCGAGTCGCTACCTTCAACGGTGGAACTTTAAGAAATGCAATTCCCCGTGAATCTTTTACTTTGGTGACTATTGATAAGAACAAACAAGCAGAGTTTTTAGATGCCATTAATGTATTTTATCAACTGATTATTTCCGAATATGGCAAAACCGAGGCCGATGTTTCTATTAAGGCGGCAGTTACCGAAACACCGGACAAAGTTATATGTTTGTCTCTACAAAATAAGCTTCAACTTGCCGTTGCCGCCTGCATTAGTGCGCCTTTGAGAATGAGTGACCAATTTGATGGTGTCGTTGAAACATCTAATAACCTAGGAATTGTTCGCTCACACGATGATCACATTGAAATAGTATCCCTCAGCCGTAGTTTAATTAACAGCGCGCGAGATTTTACAAGCCAATTAATTGCTGGCACTTTTGAATTGATTGGTGCAAAAACAGAAATTAGCGGAGTCTACCCCGGTTGGAAACCAAATCCCGATTCAGCAATACTCAAAACTATGATAAAGGGCTACGAGACACTATACGGTATAAAACCTGAAGTGAAGGTCATACACGCAGGGTTAGAGTGTGGTTTACTAGGAGAGCCCTATCCAGAGATGGACATGATCTCATTTGGACCAACGATTAGAGGTGCACATTCACCCGATGAACGTTGTCACATAGAGTCGGTTCAGAAGTTTTGGGATTACTTGCTCTACAGTTTGGCTAACGTACCAGTGAAACAATAGTTTGCAAGATTTGCTAACCTTCCAATAATAGGAATTCGAGTATTTTATTCATATCGAGATTGAAGTCGTCTGCCCTGACCCCTTTTTCAATATGATCGATATTCGTTTCCGCCAAGTCTATGTGTTTGGCTTGCAAAAAATGCTCTTGATTGACACTGTAAAATGCTTTAACTTTGGGTCTAATGGGATCTTCGGCATTTCGTGATTCAACAACAGCAAGCTGGTTTGAGTTTAACTGCACCAACGAACCAACTGGGTAAACCCCCATACATTTGATGAAACGATTTACTAATGACACATCCAACATCTTTTGTTCAGCCATATTCAACAATATTGCAAACGCTTTTACTTGAGCCATTCCATCTTTGTAAACTCGGTTTGCTGTCAGCGCATCAAAAATATCACAAATAGTGATCATTCGCCCATATTGAGAAATTTTCTCGCTGGGTAACGAATTAGGATAACCTCCCCCATCTAATTTTTCATGGTGTAACGCTGCAACTTCTAGACTCAGAGAACTAATACCACTGGTATTTTCTATAATCTCAATCGAGTGATTAACATGAGTTTTCATAACTTCGAATTCTTCAACAGTCAGTTTACCCGGTTTATTTAAAATGCTATCGGGGATCATAATCTTGCCAACATCATGCAAAAACGCGCCAACCGCCAATTCCTTTGCGATCTTAATATCTAAATTCATATGACGAGCAAACACTGACATTAAAATTGAAACTGCGGTAGAGTGCTCTAGCAGATATTCGTCTTTTTTTCGAATATTAATAATGCAGGCTAACGCATCTGGGTTTTCAAAAATCGCTTCGGTTGTATGTTCAGTAATTTCTTGAATCGGTTCTAACTCTAACTGACGACCACAAACGACATCATCCAGAATTTTTCTTTGAATGTTTTTGGCATCATCAAATAGCGTTTTGGCTTGTGCGATTGAGGTAACGGACGCACTCTTTTTTGGAATAATGGGGGCTGGGGAAACGGGGGTATCTATTTTTGACTCTTCTAACGAAACTGAAGGTTTACCTTCAACAGCTTCTTCTTTAGTAGAAACATCTTCAATTGGTGTAACTTCTTCCGGCTCATCTGACAGTTGTTTGCTAGTATCAATACTAACTCGCTCTACACCTAAATCGATAAGTTTTTCGATGGTTCTAAGATTTCTTATCCAGCCTTTCTGCTTAATATTGTGAGAGCCTCGTTGTTTAACAATTTCAACAACGTAGCTTCCAATGCTGACTCTAGCTATGTCTTTTTCAATAATCATTGGTTTAGTGGATTTCGCTTAGAAGTTGTTATTCAGAAAAGTTATTTACCAGATAGACCCTTCACCTAAAATAAACATTAGTAGGCTTTAGCAAATTTAGCCAATCCAATAGTGAATTTATATCAAGAACTTTTAGCAAACCTTCAAAAATGGGAATCAGCCAATAAAAGATTAATTGATTAGAAATGTTACAAGCTTTTATTCTAGTCTGAGCTAGTGCGGATAAAAATAAATTAATCTTCAAAAACGACTTTTTCTAGATCATAAACTTCCATCCAATCACCGGCTTCTTTTGCACCAATACTTTTGGTTAGCTGTGACTTGATTGGTTTGAACTTAAAATGAGAGGTTTGCTGTTCAGCATAATGTTTAACTTTTTCAGAAACATAAATATGCCCAGAATCAGCCATCGATTCTAGTCTAGATGCCATACTTACCGCAGTTCCTTCAAGATCTGAACGCTCGGTTACTTCATTGTGAACAATAGTGACTTCACCCATGTCAATACCGATCCGCAATTCGAACTCAGCAGCCATCAATACATGCCTTATCATCCAAGCACATTCAACCGCAGCTCTAGGTGTTTTAAAAGTGGCTCTTAGGGAATCGCCTTCCATATTAGGATAGCTAGCATTCCAACGACCTAAAATGGGTTTTAGCAAACCTCTAAATAAAGAGAGTCGTTCAGAGATTTTTACGTCACTCCATTGAGTAAAGCCTTTTAAATCAATAAACAATACACAAAAATTTCTTACTTGATCGATTTCATATTCAGCGGCTAATTCTAACAACCTTGGCCAGAATTTATCTTTTATTCCTGCAACGGCTTCTCTTAATTCCTTTTGCATGCTTTTGTCAGCGCGCAGTGCGAGTTGCGCATTTTGGATCCGGCTCGCCTCTTCTTTTAGCGAATCTTCTAATTCTTTAACCGAGTAATGACCGACCTCATCAACAACTAATTTAACCATCGCACCACCGGCAACATCTTTAACAGATTTTAACCTTAACGAAACGCCCCAATGGCAGGCTTGTAAATGTTCGATTAAAATGGGTAGAGTCGCAATTTCATTCGCTGTTAAACGAAAATCATATTTCAGTTCGATCGTTAAGGATTCAGCATACATACGCTCAAATTCATTATCAGCGTATGCTGTTTTGTTGGTCGCTTCCTGATCCCAGTAGGCATATTCACAAAATACACCACTAATATCCCAACCTATAGTATTGACATTAAATAAAATCGTATCAGTGATATTTGCTTTTGACAAATTGGCGTCCGACAAATTGGCGCCACTTAAATTACAACCTCTTAAATTAGCTGCGTACAAATTAGCACCTGATAAATCAAGTGCTGACAGGTTCGTTCCTGTCAAATCAGCATGTTTAAACTGGCATTTATCGACATAAGTTGCCGCCATTAGTGCCGAAGAAAGGTTAGCGTGATTAAAAATCGCATTGCTCAGCGTTGCGCCACGTAAATCCACTCGCTTAAGGCTAGCATGGCTTAAATCTTTACCTGCCAGATTTTGTTTTCTCAGATCACAACCATCTAAAATAATTCCTTTTAAATCAATTGTTTGCAAGTCTATATGGCTAAGATCAGTATTAACAATAGTTGTTTTCTTAAATTGTGCAGTTAAAAAATTGACATCTAAAAGCTGACATTTACGAAAAGCGGTATTTTCTAATATTGCTGCAATTAGTATAGCTCGACTAAAATCGCAATGAATGAACTCAGTGCCGGATAAATCAGCAGAAATAAAATTGGTTGCGTCAAATTGACAATGATGGAAATGGCAGTTAATAAATTTAACATTAGAAAAATCAAGTCCCGACAGGTCAAGATCTAAAAATTCTTCGTCTTCAAAGCTTATTTCATTGTGTTTATGAGATTCTTTCCATTGCGGCCAAACGGCTGGGTCGAGTAAACACAAGGCATCCGTGAGCGCCGTCGGTTCTATGTAGGTTGAAGCTTCCGCCGGGAAATTGCTTAAACTGCTCAAATTATTGTAATTCATTATTATTGCTTTTCTTTAAACTCGAAAGACGAGTTATTACACATACAATTAGACGACAGTAGGAATACTCTTAATTGCGCTTTTTAGTTAACCTTTCAATTGAAACATCTTTTTATATATATTTCAATAAGTAACAGCTATTATTTAATATTAAATCTAGAATAAGCTAACAACTAGCTCTTTAAATATAGTACAAAAAACCTGTTTTCTCTAGGTAGGTTGCATGAATTCCTTTAAAATAATCAGACACTTAACCAATTTGCGATCATCTAAATGGATCACCCTTTTAATCAATATCGTCAGAAACGCCAACAAGGCACTGAAAAACTTCTCGAAACAGATAACTTATTAACCAAGCGTTTTATTTCTCTCGACAAGCAAGCTTACAAAGAAGGTGCCCTTTCAGCCAAAACAAAAGAATTATTGGGGTTAACAGCATCAATGGTGTTGCGCTGTAATGACTGTATCGACTATCACCTAGAAGCCGCCATAAAAGCAGGAAATAAAAAAGAAGAGATTGATGAAGCTATCGGAATATCCATGCTAGTCGGTGGCTCAATAGTTATTCCTCATGCTAGACATGCGGCTCAAAGCTTGGAATTTTTGTTTTCTAAAGCAAATGAAAATTCAAACGCTGTCGAGTAGTTACTCGGCAGTCACCTTGTCATATTGTTCAAACTTGTTAAATCGAATCATAGAAGCGAGTTCCTTTCCGTATTCATCACCCTTTTCAGAATATCTGTCGAGCTGTTTAACAAGCTCGTAAGGCGATTGGTTGGTAACTTTTTTTTCTCTAAATTGTTGGTAAACCGCGCCTCTGGCAAGTACTTTATAATAATCACTAATTGATTCGTTGATACTAGAATATTTTTTTACCCAAATTGTTTTACCATTTCGCTGTTCTCCGGCAGCTAATCGTGATCCATTTTTATCAAAAGACCAAACCCCAAAAACATTATTTGCTTGAGTAAAAAATCGAGAGGTTCCCCAGGCACTTTCCATTGCAGCCTGAGCTAACGCAATACTTTTGGGGTGAGGTTTTATCGCGTCTAATAGTGCTTGATTATTTTCAGCTTTATAAATTTCTTTCAAAAGAGCAAGCTGCTCACTTTCAGGCTCTGAGTCAATAAGTTTGCTGGTTTCCCGATGTAAATTTTCTAAATCTGAGTAAACTGTTTCAATCGCTGGAAGTAATAATGAAATAAATCGCATTTTTTTTTCTTTGACAGTCATATTTTCTGGCACCAGTTCAACTGAATAATTATGCTCTGCCAGCGGTTGTATTACACCTTTATCTTCAGTGTTCGATTTAGACTTTTCATCACCACATGAAGAAATAAAAATCGCGGCCACTAACAATAAATACATTTTTAATTGATTATGTTTTTTCAAAGAATACCTTCTGCATTGTATAAAAAAATTCAAAATAACATTAAACTACTTAAAAATAGTTTCCCTCAACAAACTAATTTCATCTCTAATTTTGGCAGCTTTTTCAAACTCTAAATCTTTGGCAGCTTCCATCATTTTCTCTTCTAGCATCTTAATCGTTTTGCTCGCTTGTGCTGGTGTTCTAACTTTATATTTAGCTGAATGTTCAGCCACTTTTCTTTCTTTACTTAAATTTGCCACGCTAAATTTTTCACCAGTTTGCATAATATCAGAGATTGACTTTACGACGCCCTTGGGAGTGATATTATTATCTAAATTAAACTGATATTGAATTTCTCTTCTGCGATTAGTTTCCCCAATAGCTCGTTCCATTGAACCGGTCATTTTATCCGCATATAAAATAGCCTTTCCTTTTAAATTTCTTGCAGCTCGACCAATCGTTTGAATTAAAGAACGCTCAGAACGCAAAAAACCCTCTTTGTCTGCATCAAGGATCGCAACCAAAGAGACTTCTGGCATATCTAACCCTTCTCTTAGTAGATTGATACCAACTAAAACATCAAACAACCCTTTACGCAAATCTTGGATAATTTCCATCCGTTCGACGGTATCAATATCTGAATGCAGATATCTAACCCTCGCGCCGTGCTCCGTTAAATATTCAGTTAAATCCTCAGCCATACGTTTGGTCAAAGTTGTTACCAAAACTCTTTCGTTATCTGCAACACGTAATTTTATTTCCGACAAAAGATCATCTACTTGCGTTCCTACCGGTCTAACTTCTACTTGCGGGTCGAGTAAGCCCGTCGGACGTACAACCTGTTCAACAATTGCGCCTGAATGCTCTTTTTCATAGTTTGCGGGAGTTGCCGATACAAAAATAGTTTGCGGCGCTAAACGTTCAAACTCTTCAAATCTAAGCGGACGATTATCTAATGCAGAGGGCAATCTAAAACCATATTCAACCAAGTTTTCTTTACGCGATCGATCGCCTTTATACATGGCTCCAATTTGAGAGACCATAACATGAGATTCATCGATCACTAATAACGCATCATCCGGCAAATAATCAAATAGCGTCGGTGGATGTTCGCCTTGTGCACGCCCTGAAATAAAGCGGGAATAATTTTCAATGCCAGAGCAGTAACCTAATTCTTGCATCATTTCGATATCAAATTTTATTCGCTGCTCTAATCGCTGATATTCGACTAACTTATTTAACTTTTTCAACTGAGCTAAACGCTCAACCAACTCTAGTTTAATTTGTTCGATGGCATCCAAAATAGTTTGTCTGGCTGTTACATAATGAGACTTAGGATACACAGTAACCCGTGATAATTTTTTAAACACTTCACCGGTTAAAGGATCAAACTGACTGAGCGTATCAACCTCATCATCAAATAGTTCAATTCGTATTGCATTTCTTTCTGATTCGGCTGGAAAAATATCGATCACATCGCCTCTAACTCGATAAGTTCCTCTTTGTAAATCTACATCATTACGAGTGAATTGCAATTCAGCAAGATTCTGTAAAATTTGCCTTTGCTTAATTTCATCGCCTAACTTTAAGTTCATCACCATACTATGAAATTGCTTAGGATCGCCTAGACCGTAAATAGCAGAAACAGACGCAACAATAATGGCGTCTTTCCTTTCTAATAATGCTCTCGTTGCGGACAGTCTCATTTGTTCGATATGATCATTAATTGAGGCGTCCTTTTCGATAAAGGTATCACTACTTGCGACGTAAGCTTCCGGTTGATAGTAATCGTAATAGGATACGAAATACTCTATCGAATTTTCCGGGAAAAATTCTTTCATTTCCCCATAAAGCTGAGCAGCAAGTGTTTTATTGGGTGCTAAAATGATGGTCGGCCTGCCAGTCTTTTCGATCACATTGGCAATCGTAAATGTTTTACCCGAGCCAGTTACACCGAGTAATGTTTGATGACTCAAACCATCATCCAGTCCCTCTATTAACTGCTCTATCGCCTTGGGCTGATCGCCTGCAGGAGAAAAATTAGATTGAAGTTTAAATTGCTGACTCATAAGCGACTCAAAGGTGGGAAAATAATAACTAAAACGCTGACCAATTTAGTTTAACTTATAGTGATCAGTTCTATGCTATTTTATCGACACTCATGTACAATTACCATTTTAAATTTCTCTAGTTCTCTGGGGCAACAGCATGGATATAAAATTATCAAACCGAATAAAAAAAGTTAAACCCTCAAGCACCTTAGCGGTTGCAGCCAAAGCAGCTGAATTACGTGCTGAAGGAAAAGATATCGTTGGATTAGGTACCGGCGAACCGGACTTTGATACGCCGGATTTTATTAAAGATGCTGCAATTCAAGCAATTAAAAATGGTGCAACAAAATACACGGCTGTCGATGGCACACCGTCGCTAAAACAAGCTATTATAGGTAAATTTGAAAAAGATAACGGCTTAACTTACCAGACGAATCAAATATTGGTCTCTTGCGGCGGCAAACAGAGCTTTTTCAATCTATGCCAAGCCTTAATTAATCCAGGAGATGAAGTCATTATCCCCGCCCCCTATTGGGTATCCTATCCAGATATGGTGTTACTCGCAGATGGAGAGCCAGTCATTATTGACACCCATATTGATAACAACTTAAAAATTACCCCTGAGCAACTCGAATTGGCTATCACCGATAAAACTCGTTTATTTGTCATTAATAGCCCGTCCAACCCAACTGGTGTCGCCTATAGTCGTAATGAATTAGAAGCTTTGGGAAAAGTATTAGTTAAATATCCCAATCTTCTGGTTGCAACTGATGACATGTATGAGCATATCCTATGGACAGAGGACGCTTTTGTAAATATCTTAAATGCTTGCCCAGAGCTTTATCATCGTTGCATTGTATTAAATGGTGTTTCAAAGGCCTATGCCATGACTGGGTGGAGAATTGGATATGCAGCAGGTCCGGCTCCTTTGATTGCAGCAATGAAAAAAGTTCAATCTCAAAGTACATCAAATCCAGCAGCCGTGTCGCAAGCCGCAGCAGAAGCAGCCTTATTGGGTAACCAAGATTGCGTCAAGCAAATGTTAGTAGAATTTAAAAAACGTCATGACTACGTTGTTGCGGAACTCAATAAGATCGAAGGTGTACGTTGTTTGGAAAGTGACGGTACTTTTTACGCTTTTCCCGATGTATCTGAATTAATAGCCAAAGTTGGCTGTAATGATGATATGGATTTTGCCGAACATCTAATAAAAGAAGTTGGCCTAGCTTTAGTGCCCGGTAGTGCTTTTGGTTCAGTTGGGCATTTGCGGTTATCTTACGCTGCGTCAATGAAAACCTTAGAAGATGCCATTAGGCGTCTTAACCAAGTTGCCGCTAATAGCTAATGGATTCGTAATAGGTTGAAATTTATCCAAAATTAACTCTCACAGTTACTTAGCAAGCAAAAGACTAAAAAAAATTAAAAAAAAACTTAGTAGATGGTTGACCGACTCATAATCATCCACTATTATGGCGCTCCCTCTTACAGAGGGTATTGTTCCCCCTTAGCTCAGTTGGTTAGAGCGACGGACTGTTAATCCGCAGGTCCCCCGTTCGAGTCGGGGAGGGGGAGCCAAATTTGGCTTGGAAATTTAAGCAAAACAAAGCTCCTTTTTGGGGCTTTTTTTATGTCTGTTATACTTCTAAAATAATAACTCATAGACCACTAAATACTTATTAAAAAAATGCTAAATCAACAATTAGAACAAAGGAAAAATAACCTACTCGCTTGGGCAAAAGCTCACTACCTTGCGATAGCAATTACTCTAATTTCGTTGCTCCTCATGTTATTGACACCCGACTCATCCAACCTATTACGTTATCAATCATTTGAAGTATCACAAGGTGAATGGTGGCGAATATTTACTGCCAATCTATGTCATAGCAATTGGTACCATTGGTTATTAAATATCTTAGGCTTTTGGCTGATGGATATATTTTATCGTCCTGTTTTGTCGGCAAATCTCCGCGCCTCGCTTCTCATATTTTGTATGATAGCGAACGTCTTATTAATGCATTTATTCATGAATTTAGGCTGGTATGTCGGACTTTCTGGCGCATTACACGGATATCTGATTGGTGGGGCATTGCTCTCTTGGAAATCGGCAATAAAACTTAATTTAATTATTGTGACGGTTGCGTGCATTAAACTAGCAGTTGAACTTGGATGGCACATCAATCAAACGACTGAATCGTTAATTGGCGCAAACGTGGTTGAAGAATCTCATGCTTTTGGTGCGTTTTCTGCGGTTATTTTCTTCGCCATATATTACTTAAAAAACAAAATTTGGAGCAAATAACCATTGTCATTTAGCCCCAAATTAACATGTTTTACCAATAGGAATTTGAAGATTTCCTACTTCAGTTTTATCCTATTGTAGTTCTTAGCGATTGTAGCAGCACCAATCCCCTTGACGCTCGCAATTTCTTCAACCGCCTTGAAGTCTCCATTTTTCTTGCGGTATTCAATAATCGCTTGGGCTTTTTTCTTACCAACACCTTTTAGCACTTCAGCAATTGCTTCAGCATTTGCTGAATTAATATTGACGCTAATTAGTGACTTGGTTTGCTGTTCGGCAACAACTTGATTCTTAGTTTGTTTTTTAGCCTGTACAGCTTGAGAAAATGACGCAGTTAATGCTAACAAAATGATAAATGAATAAAATGATTTCATGTTAAAGCTCCTTGTGTAGTTAAGTTCCTTAATCCGGAAAGGATCGTTTTAGATTAAAAAGTTTTAACCTAATGCCCTAAGGCAAAATGAATACTACTTATTGTTCGCAACGAATTCTAGTGGGAGGCAAGAGTTTCAGATATTTCGCACAAAGACTTGAGCGGATCGGAAGATTGAGTGATTGGTCTACCAATCACTAAGTAGGAAGCTCCAGCATCAATTGCATTGGCTGGAGTCATTATCCGCGATTGGTCACCCTTATCACTTCCTATAGGCCTAATACCTGGAGTCACAAGTTTGAATTCTTTACCAAACAAAGCAGACAATTTAGCAGCTTCCCATGCCGAACAAACAATTCCATCCATGCCCGACTCTTTAGCCATTTGTGCAAAATGCAGCACCTGTTGATCTATAGGGCGTGAATAGCCGATTTTAGAATATTGCTTGTCATCCATACTGGTTAATACGGTGACGGCTGTAATCAAGGGGCGTTTATCAGCAAAAGGTTCTAGTGCTTCTCGTGCTTTTAGCATCATCTCTATCCCACCAGCAGCGTGAAGGTTAACCATCCATACGCCTAAATTAGCTGCCGCCGCGCAGGCTTTAGCAACAGTATTAGGGATATCATGAAATTTAAGATCGAGAAATACATCAAAACCACGATCAACCAATAATGAGACCCATTGAGGTCCAAATAGAGTAAACATTTCTTTACCAACTTTAAGACGGCAAAGTTCTGGTTTTAATTGGTTGACTAAATTGAGTGCAACTTCTCTATCGTCAAAATCTAAAGCAACGATAATTCTTTTTCTACTCACCGAGTTTGTTAGCATAGGACTACTCAATAAAATAATTGTTTTTATAGTGAATTCGAGTTATTCGCCTTCAATACCTTGTATTGGTTTTACACCGCCCCAAGTTTTGCAGCTTGGGCATTGCCAGAATAAGGTTTTTGAGTCGAAGCCACAGATATCACAATGATAAATAGGCTTATTTTCAAGCAATTTAGAAACTACATTTTCTAACATATATAAACTAGGTTTAGCTGTTTCGCTAGCATGTTCTAAGTGTAATCCGATCAGTTTTAACAAAGCTCTTACCGAAGGGTGTTGGTTCATTTGACTCGCTATATACTCTGCCGCTTTTTTATCACCTTGTTGGGATTGAAGTATATCTGCATAAGCTAAAATAGCCGAAATACCCCCTCCCTGATTGATTGCATCATACAAAAAAGTTAGCAAACCGCGCTGGTCATTTAATTTACTATAACATTGTATAACCAGCTCTATCGCTTCAGGCAAAAAAGCGATATCTTGTTTGATTAAATCTTTAATACATTTAATTGATTGCTTATACCGCCCTTTGGAATAATGTATCTGCGAACTAATTAAGGTTGCCCTGACACATTGATTATCCACTTGAAACGCTTTTTTAATATAACCGAGGGAATCGCTGTAAGCATTATTTGCCAATGATTCTTCTGCAAGTTCACAATAGAAATGGGAAATTTCATTTTTAGTCCCTTCCGCCATGGGGTAATCAAGCTTACCTGCGGTCAATATTGCCTTTTCCCAATCTTTAGTTTGTTGGTAAATAATCAATAATTGAGACAAACTGGCATTTTTATGGACAAAATCATTGGATAATTCTTTAAAAATATTCTCTGCTCGATCAAGCAGGCCGGCTCCCATATAATCATAGCCGAGTTCTAAAAGAGCTAGTTTACGATCTTCAGCAGTTAGAGACGGTCGAGCAATTAAATTTTGATGAATGCGAATGGCTCGATCCACTTCTCCTCTTTTTCTAAATAAATTGCCCAACGCCAAGTGAGTTTCAACGGTTTCAGAATCAACTTCTAACATACTCACAAAGGTATCAATTGCCTTGTCTGATTCTTCATTCAGCAAATAATTCAGTCCGGTAAAATAGGTTTTAGAAAGTCCGCTTTGGCGACCAGTAGATTTTCCAACTTCTTTAGTTTTTCCATGGCGATAGCCAAAATACCAAGCAACTGGTAGAAGAAAAATAAATATGAAAATCACTTCATTCATCGGGTTGTTTGTCGATCCATGTTAATTAAGTATGACCAATTAATAGTTGTCTTTAATTGGTAGTGCGCGTAGATTATTTATTTCTTTTTCGTTCATCGCTAACTTCCTATTAGCATTTGCTAACTTAACCTTGGTCGAAATTAGGCTAGTTAATGTTGACAGCACGCCGAGAATAAACCCCAACACTAAAATCGAAACCAACACCCAATTCATTTGCCATTGAAAAGAACCGGCAAAGTGCTTAATTTCAACAACAGAATCGTTCTGTGCAAAAAATAATGCTGAAATCACTGATACAAAGATAAAAAGAATAATTAATAGAAAATTTCTCACCTGACAAGACCTATAATTAAAACGAATTACATCAGCTATATTCGAGTGTTAAAAGACAATCCGCTAAACAACGCATTCAGTAAACAGTTGAACCTCAGTATATTGAATATGCTGGCGAAAAAAAAGCATATCCGAGGATATGCTTTAATTTAAATCAATTGATAAACTCAGTTAACTTTGTTGGATACCCTCATTAACACGATCGCGCAATTCTTTTCCCGGCTTAAAGTGAGGAACGTATTTGCCATCAAGATTAACCGATTCGCCAGTTTTAGGATTACGACCGACTCTAGGTGCTCGATAATGCAGAGAAAAGCTACCGAAACCTCTGATTTCAATTCTTTCACCTTGTGCCAAAGATTGAGCCATATGTTCAAGTAAGCTCTTTACTACTAATTCAACATCTTTTAACGATAACTGCGATTGTCGAGCAGCCAACCTTTCTATTAACTCAGACTTTGTCATTTAGTCTTTCCTTCATATTTATTCGAAGCAAATAAACCATAACTGATACCTTAGTCAATTTGCCCCGAAAAAGCAAAAAAAAATGCCCAAAATCAATAGATTAAGGACATTTTTTAACTTCAGCTATGTGATAAACACACCAACCAGAATTGGAATGATTAATCTTGGTCTAACTGCTCTTTTAGCAAATCACCCAATGTCGCTGGAGCATTTTGTTCATCATCTTTACTAAATTCAGCAACAGCATCAGCTTCTTCTTGCTTGTATTTAGCTTTAATTGATAAAGTAATTCCACGATTTTTCTTATCAACAGCGGTAAATTTAGCTTCAACTGTATCACCTTCTTTAAAGTGCTTAGTGGCGTCATCAACACGTTCTTCACTAATTTCAGAAGCTCTTAAGTAACCTTCAATGTTTTCACCAAGAGATATTTTCGCACCTTTAGCATCAACACTGATCACTGTACCAGTTACAATCGAACCTTTAGCATTTTCAGCAATAAACTGAGCAAAAGGGTCAGACTCAACCTGCTTGATACCAAGAGAAATACGCTCCCTTTCTGAATCAACCGATAAAACAACCGCTTCAACTTCATCACCTTTATTAAATTCACGAACCGCTTCTTCGCCAGTTAGTGACCAAGAAATATCAGATAAGTGAACTAAACCATCAATTCCACCTTCTAGACCAATAAAGATCCCGAAATCAGTAATCGACTTAATGTTACCTTGAACCTTGTCATTCTTGTTATATTTACTTGCAAACTCGCTCCAAGGGTTAGCGATACACTGCTTAAGACCTAATGAGATACGACGACGTTCTTCGTCAATATCAAGTACCATAACTTCAACTTCATCACCAAGATTAACAACTTTGCTTGGATGAATGTTTTTGTTTGTCCAATCCATTTCAGAAACATGTACTAGTCCTTCAACGCCTTCTTCAATTTCTACAAAACAACCATAATCAGTTAAGTTAGTAACACGACCGAATAAACGCGCCCCTTCTGGGTAACGACGATTTAGGTCTGCCCATGGATCTTCACCAAGTTGTTTAATACCTAGAGATACACGTGAGCGTTCACGATCATACTTAAGTACTTTAACGTCGATTTCATCACCAACTTGTACAACTTCAGAAGGATGCTTAACGCGCTTCCAAGCCATATCAGTGATATGTAGAAGACCATCAACACCACCAAGATCAACAAATGCTCCGTAGTCAGTAAGGTTTTTAACAATACCTTTAGCGACTGCGCCTTCTTCTAATTTCTCTAATAGTTCGTCTCTCTCAGCTGAATTTTCAGCTTCGATAACTCCACGACGAGAGACAACGACATTGTTACGTTTTTGATCGAGTTTGATAACCTTAAATTCTAGGTCTTTTCCTTCAAGATGAGCAGTGTCACGAACTGGACGAACATCAACCAATGAACCCGGCAGGAATGCACGTACGTCTTTCACTTCAACAGTGAAGCCACCTTTAACTTTACCAGTAATAACACCGATAACCGTATCATTTGCTTCACACGCTTTTTCTAACTCTATCCAAGTAGCAAAACGCTTAGCTTTTTCACGTGATAATTGTGTCGTTCCGTAACCATCTTCAATCGCGTCTAATGCGACATCGACAGAGTCACCAACTTCAACTTCAACTTCACCTTTTTCATTCAGAAACTGGCTTATCGAGATAACACCTTCTGATTTAAGACCGGCGTTAACCGTAACTGTTTCACTGTCAATTGCTACAACGATACCAGAAACAATCGCGCCAGGGCGCATTTCTGTTTCTTTAATACTCTGTTCAAATAATTCTGCGAAATTCTCGCTCATCTTAATTTACCTAAAACACACAAATCTAAAAATTCTCTTTGTGCTTCGTTACAAACTCCAAAAAAACGTCCGGTTATTCTGGGATTATTAATAAAAGTCAATTAATCCATTAATCAACAAATAAAATCACCTCTATTAAGCAATAGAAGCGAAAACTCAATTTTTTTCTAAATTTCTAAGATTGAAATTCAAAACAAATTCTTAATATTCGTCCGAATTCATCTTAATAAGAAAAGTATCAATTCAGCGAAATATTCTTTAGCTTTTGTTTAGCAAAATCAATTACTTGCATAACCACTTGGTCAATAGTTAAGTGAGAGCTATCGATAACTAAAGCATCTTCGGCTGGTAACAACGGAGCGACACTGCGAGTGCGATCTCTTTCATCACGTTCTTGGATGCTCTGCAAAAGCGCGCGCATATTAGCACCAACGCCTTTGTTTATCAACTGTTGATAGCGTCTTTCTGCTCGACATTCGGCACTTGCAGTTAAGAATATCTTGACTGGAGCATCAGTAAATACGACGGTTCCCATATCTCTACCGTCCGCAACCAATCCGGGCTCTTGAGCAAAATCTCGCTGCCTTTCAAATAATGCTTGCCTTACAGTAGGAATAGCTGCAACTTTTGAAGCGAATTGACCCGCTTGGTCGGTACGGATTTCCTTACCTAAATTAACTCCGCTAAGAAAAGGCTCAACTTCTTTAGTGGCTAAATTCATTTGAAAACTAACATCTAAATGACGTGCAAATTCTGTAATTTGATTTTCAACCAACTCTGTCAAATTCGCTGGTGACAAATCAACGCCGGCTTGATGGGTCGCTACACCGAGAATGCGATACAAAGCTCCACTGTCTAACATATGCCAACCAAAGTGTTTTGCAACCAATTGAGTAACTGTCCCTTTGCCCGCACCAGAAGGTCCATCAATAGTAATGATATTATTCATAAATAGATGATTTCTTTTCAATTACATCCAAATTTTTTATTAGGCCAATATTTGACTAAGTGAATCAATATACTTTTGGTTTTCATGCTGTAAACCAATACTTACTCTTAAATGATTCGGCATTTTGTAATTAGCAACGGGCCTTACAATAACGCCTTTACGCAGTAACTTCTCATAAATGGGCATCGCATTTTGTGCCATATCAATGGTTAAAAAATTACCTGCAGATGGAATGTAATCCAAACCAAATTGTTGACAACTTTCTACTAGTTGTTGCATACCACTTCGGTTAACCTTAATTGCTTTTTCTAAATAGGAATGATCTTCTAAAGCGGCAATTCCGGCGGCTAAAGCAAAACTATTAACATTAAATGGCTGACGAACTCTATTGAGTAATCCACAAATCGTTTCACTCGAAACCGCATAACCAAGTCTTAGCGACGCCAATCCGTAAGCTTTAGAATAAGTCCGCGTCACAACAAGATTTTCAAATTCCGATAGCCACTCAACAGTATTAGGGATCGAACCATCAGTGACATATTCTGTATAAGCCTCATCCATTACAACAATAATATTATTAGGAACTTTTTTTATAAATTCTTTTAGTTCATTTTTACCTAACCATGTACCCGTTGGGTTGTTTGGATTAGCAATGAAAATCATCTTGGTTTTATCGGTAATCGCAGCCAACATGGCATCCAGATCATTTCCCCATTTTTTGGCAGGTACTTCCACTAAGGTCGCACCTAGTGATTGAGCAACAATCGGATAAACACAAAAAGCGTGTTCGGCGAAAATAACTTCGTGATGAGATTGTAAGTATATTTTAGCTATCATTTCTAAGACATCATTGGAGCCATTGCCAAGGGTAATTTGACTCGGTAAAACACTCATTTTTTCCGATAGTGCTGACTTTAAATAATGACCATTTGCGTCAGGATAACGACAGGCATCAACAAACTCTTTTTCTATTGCACCTTTAACTTTTTCGCTCAAACCTAAAGGGTTTTCGTTACTTGCTAACTTAACAATATTGGTTATGCCCAATTCTCTTTCTAACTCACTGACTGGTTTTCCAGCCATATAAGGTTGTAATTTTTGAATTCCTAAATTGGCTAGCGCGACATAATCACAAGACATTTTTTCACCTAAAAAAATTGAATATTAACTTACTAATTAATAAAAAGAGTTACTGCAGATCCGATTCGATAATGCTCGATACATTAGCCGTGTTTGGTTTTAAATTCTCGCATAAAATCAGTCAGTTTTATTACACCTTCGATTGGCATAGCATTGTATAAACTCGCTCTCATTCCACCAACACTTCGATGACCTTTTAAACCAACTAAATTTGCCTGTTTTGCTTCTTGCAAAAAACACTCATTCAGCGATTCATCTTGTAAGATAAAAGGTATATTCATCCGTGAACGATCTTTAACAGCAATCGGATTTCGGTAAAAATCATCTTCATCAATGCAAGCATACAATAAATCTGATTTTTCGATTCCAAGCTTTTCCATCTGAGCAACACCACCTTGCTGTTCAAGCCATTCGAATACTAAGCTAGCCAAATACCAAGAATAAGTTGCTGGGGTGTTAATCATAGAGCCTTGTTTTGCTTGTTCTTGATAATCAAAAGCCTTTGGAGCGCCATCAAAACTCATTTTTTCAAATAGACTCCGCTTTACAATGACGATAGTCATTCCTGCAGGCCCAATATTTTTCTGTGCCCCGGCGTAGATTAAACCAAACCGATTAATATCAATTTGTTCAGATAAAATACACGAGGATAAGTCTGCAATTAACGCCCCCGAAGATTCGGGTACATTAGCAAAGCGCAGCCCTTCGATAGTCTCATTAGGCGTATAATGGGTATAAACTGGATCAACGCTCCTGTTTAATTCGGACAAATTACTAAGTGAGCGGTTTCCTTGTGCGTCAATTTCCATGACGTTAAGTGCATTTACTTTACCGAAACGTTTTGCTTCTTGAGCCGCTTTATTTGACCAAATTCCATTACAAAGATATTCAGCTTCACGATCATTATGCAAAAGGGCCATTGGAATATTAGAAAATTGTAAGCTTGCACCTCCGTGTAAAAAGAGCACCGCATACTCATCACTAATATTCATTAATCGTCTAAAATCAGCCTCAGCTTTTTGCGCCAAAGCTTGATATTCTTTCGACCTATGACTAACTTCCATCACAGAAACGCCTAGCCCCTGCCAATCGAGAAGCTCTTGTTGAGCTTTTAATAGCACCAGCTTTGGTAACGCCGCCGGTCCTGCACAAAAGTTATAGGTTGTGCTACTCACCGCTTGTTTCCGAGTCATCAGAAACGCTTTCTGAAGAATCTGTGTCTATAGAAGTTTCTTCTGAATCAGAATTTTCTGAACCTAGCTTTTCTGAATCTGGCTTTTCTGAATCTAGACCTTCAGAATCAATCGCTTCATCATCTGTTTCAAGCTCATCAATACGCTGTAAACCAACCAGCGTTTCTTCTTCTTGCAAGCGAATAAGTCTTACACCTTGGGTATTACGTCCCATGGTTCTAATTTCATCAACTCGCGTACGAACAAGCGTACCACCTTTGCTAATAAGCATAATCTCGTCGCCATCTTTGACTCTTACCGCACTGATTGCTTTACCATTACGTTCGCTTAAGGTAATTGAGATGACGCCTTGCCCTCCTCGCCCTCTTAATGGATGCTCGGTCATACAGGTTCTTTTACCATAACCATTTTCAGTCACAGTAAGGATTTGACTGTCATCATCGGCACGAACCAAAGCAATCACTCTTTGTTCATCGGTAATTCGAATACCACGAACTCCCCGCGCGGTTCTACCCATTTGGCGTACTTTTTCTTCATGGAATCGAATCACTTTTCCGGCATCACTAAATAACATCAAATGATCTTCGCCATTGGTCACCACTGTACCAATTAATTCATCGCCTTCATCTAAACGTAAAGCGATGATGCCATTTGAACGAGGTCTAGAGAATTGCTCAAGTGATGTCTTTTTAACCGTTCCATTAGCAGTCGCCATAAAGACATATTCATCTTCTTTATATTCTTTAACCTGCAAAATACTTGTGATGCGCTCATTCTCACCTAACGGAAGAATGTTAACTATCGGTTTACCACGGGCTCCTCGACTAGCCAAAGGCAGCTCAAAGGTACGTAACCAATAGACTTTACCCGCGCTTGAAAAACATAAAATTGTTGCATGAGTCGAAACAACCAGCAGTTTTTCGATGAAATCTTCTTCTTTCATCTTAGTGGCTGACTTACCCTTACCACCGCGACGTTGAGCTTCATATGAAGCAAGAGGCTGATACTTAACATAGCCTTCATGGGATAAGGTAACAACCACATCTTCTTCTGGAATTAAATCTTCAATTAATAGATCGGCCGAGCTATTAGTAATTTCGGTACGTCTTTCATCGCCAAAAGCGTCTAACACTTCAACTAGTTCGTCCCGAATCACTTCCATCAAACGTGCACGGCTATTTAATATTTCTAATAACTCTGCAATTAATTCGATTAACCCTTTGTAATCATTGATGATTTTTTCGTGTTCTAGTCCGGTCAACTTATGTAATTTAAGATCGAGAATCGCTTGAGCTTGTACTGGTGAAAGGTGGTATTTACCATCGACAAGTCCGTATTTTTCATCTAAATCATCAGGGCGGCAAGCATCAGAACCTGCACTATCAAGCATTGCCAAAATCGCACTAGCATCCCAACCTCTAGCGACCAGTTGCTCCTTAGCAACTGCGGGGCTATCCGCCTTTTTTATCAGCTCTATAATTTCATCAATATTTGCCAAAGCTAAAGCGAGTCCTTCTAACACATGCGCTTTTTCACGAGCTTTGCGTAAATCAAATATTGTTCGACGTATAACCACTTCTTTTCGATGCTTAATAAAAGCTTCGAGCATTTCTTTTAAGGTGAACAACTTAGGCTGACCATCTTGCAAGGCCACCATGTTAATACCAAAAACCGTTTGCATTTGAGATTGCGAGTAAAGATTATTCATCAGAACTTCGGCGTTTTCACCACGTCGAAGCTCAATAACCATCCGCATCCCGTCTTTATCAGATTCATCTCTAAGCGCGGTAACACCGTCAATTTTTTTGTCTTTGACTAGCTCAGCAATTTTTTCAATGAGTCGAGCTTTATTGACTTGATAAGGTAATTCGGTGACGACAATGCTTTCTTTGCCATTCTTTTCATCGGTTTCAATATGATGACGAGCTCGAATATAGATTCTGCCCTTACCGGTCTGATAAGCCTGTAAAATTCCCGCTCGACCATTGATAATTCCTTGAGTCGGAAAATCAGGACCCGGAATATGTTCCATGATCTCTTCCAAAGTCATTTCGGAATTATCAATTAAAGCTAAACAAGCACTAATGACTTCATTCATATTATGAGGAGCAATATTAGTTGCCATACCAACGGCAATACCGGAAGAGCCATTAATTAATAAGTTAGGGACTCTCGTTGGCAAAACTTGTGGCTCACTTTCAGAACCATCATAGTTTTCGACCCAATCAACGGTTTCTTTGTCTAGATCACTCAATAATTGATGAGCCAATTTATCCATACGTACTTCGGTATAACGCATAGCAGCCGGAGAATCACCGTCAACCGAACCAAAGTTACCCTGACCATCAACCAACATATAACGAAGAGAAAACGGCTGAGCCATCCGTACAATGGTGTCATAAACCGCTGTATCGCCATGAGGATGGTATTTACCGATAACATCACCAACAACACGAGCAGATTTCTTGTAGGGTTTATTGTAATCATTAGACAGAACATTCATCGCATACAAAACACGTCGATGAACAGGCTTTAATCCGTCTCTTACATCAGGTAGTGCTCGGCCAACTATGACGCTCATAGCATAATCGAGATAGGATACTTTTAGTTCATCTTCAATATTAATTGGAAGAACTTCTTTTGCGAACTCACCCATAAACAGATATTTTCCTTATCTTATTGATTTTATACGCTTTATTAACCGTTAACTTTATAATAAAAGTGGCTCAAAAAGCATTTTCTTTATATTTATACTGCTTTCAGAAAATCTGGTTTCAGAATGCATTTTTTAGCAGCGAATTGTATCACAATTCAGTCAATAATTGGCACAAAAATTCTCTTTGAAATTAATATGCAAGAATAGAAAAAATATGTCATTTACAGCTGTTCAATTTATAACCAGCTTTTCATTTTACGAGCTAATTAGAATAATTGTTCTTAGAATATTCAATTCCCCCACAGCTGTATCAATTTATTAAAAATTTAGATCCCTATCGAGTGAATAGGGCAAGAGCATTATAAAATATTAACCACCAAAAGCCCCTCTCCCCAACCCTCTCCCGGAGGTAGAGGGAGTAAAATCCCCTCCCCTTCCAAGGGGAGGGCTAGGGAGAGGTCGAAAATGTGTCATTTAACGATATATTTTGCATAATCAGCTTATAATGCTCTTGCCCTATCGAGTGACTATATCGCTTTTTGTATTGAGTAATTAAGGGTAAAATAGTACTCAATTCCCACAAAGATCGTTATAAGACGATTACAATTGTTGATCAATATCGAAGGTTCTAGCTATGACTACCAGTATTAATGTCGATTCCGCAGAAATTAAAAAATTTTCCGATCTGGCTTCTCGCTGGTGGGATAAACAAAGTGAATTTAAACCTTTGCACGATATTAACCCTTTACGCCTCGATTATATCGTTAAGAAGGCCAATGGCTTAGATAATAAATGTGTGATTGATGTTGGCTGTGGCGGCGGTATTCTAGCCGACTCAATGGCCGCAAAAGGTGCTAAAGTAACCGGAATTGATATGGGAGAAGCAGGACTGTCTGTGGCAAAACTCCATCAACTAGAGTCAGGACAAGACGTTGACTATCAGCAAATAACTGCTGAAGAAATAGCGCAAACTCATAACGAAAGTTTTGATATTGTCACTTGTATGGAAATGCTAGAACACGTACCAAAACCAGAATCAGTGATTTGCGCTTGTGCAAAATTAGCAAAACCCGGTGGAGATGTTTTTGTCTCAACCATTAACCGAACGGCGAAAGCTTTTGCTTTTGCTATAGTGGGCGCGGAGTATCTTTTGCAGATGTTACCGAAAGGAACACATCAATATGAAAAATTTATTAAACCTTCCGAAATATCGAATTGGGCCAGAACAACTAACTTAGAACTACAAAATATTATTGGAATGCATTACAACCCTTTGACTAAAGCCTACAAATTAGATCAAGGGGTTGATGTCAATTATATAATGCACTTTAAAAAAACTAACTAGCCGACCATTTAATAATAAAGACAACTCCGGACTGATCTTGAAGATTTTTAGCTATCGCTGTTGCCCCATGAAATTCTGCAATCAGTCTAACCACATATAGTCCAAGACCTAAATTTGTTCCTGTCGCTTGTTCACTTGTTCTAATTGAAACTAATGAATGAAAAATCCGCTTTAAATTTTTCTTTGGAATAGTTGGCCCTTGATTGCTGATCGACAAGTAAAATTCGTCTTTTGATTCTTCTAATCGAATAATAATTGGCTTATCTGTCTCACTAAATTCTATCGCATTTGAAACTAATTTATCTAACATCTCGGAGAATAAATCTAAAGAAATCGAATGATGTTTTTTACTAATGGTTGAATCAAATTGAAATTGACAATGTTCAAACGACAATTGATAACCGCTAATAAGTTGTTCTATAAATTTTTCCAGATTGACCCGTTCTTTATCCGCAGTTTGCATGGCTTCCTTAACCCCAGAAGCTTGCCTCATACGAGTAATAATTTCTCCCAATCTTTGATTTCCCTCTAGCGCTCGATTGATTATATGTTTATCTTCTTTCGATTGACTATTTAATAATAAATTATCAAGTGATGAACGCACTATCGCGATCGGTGTTCTTAATTCGTGAGACAAACGCGAAGCCAATTTTTCTAAATGATCATTATATTCAAAAAGACGGGTTCCCATATTACTGACCGATTGATACAATTCATCAATTTCATCTCCCTCCTCAACCACTAAAGAAAGCGGCTTGGTCATTCTCCCCTGCTTATCAACCGCTTGTTCAATGGCTGCATTTAAAGTTTTTATACGCCCAACCATACGAGAGACATACCAGAAAATAATTGACATCACTAAAACCAATATTACCATGACAACCGAAAACATATATAACAAGGTTTTCCTCTGTAAAATTTGAACTCTAGCAATATTTTCTTCTAACAATAAAACGCCATAAATATGTTGATCGACTTCTATTGGAAAGGCAGCCAAAGCAATTGACTGTTCAGAATCTTTAATGTTCTCAATTTTGGTCGAAGCCTGTCCTTTCAACGCTCGAAAAATTTCTTCCGAATCTAAGTGAAGGTTATTTTTTCTAGGATCAACTTCTATTTCACTTTGACTCGCCAATATCCAATTTAGCAAAGGGTTTCGACTGTAGGGCACTTGATTGGCCTTTAAATTTCCAGCCGAAGCGAGAACTCGACCTCGAGTATCAAGCAACCAAATTCTTTGAGCAGGCGATAATTTAATTTCATTAAAATAGTTAACTAGGTTTGTTGACGGCCATACTAAAGGATTTAAATCAAAGCGGCTGGAGCTAACTATTTGCTGATGTTTGTAAGCGTTTTTTTTATCAATATCATGGTGAATAATCCTTATTTCCTTTGGCTTGAATCCTGACGGAAATTGCAACTCGAAATCAAAGCCATCTGATGTTTCAATCCAACTCGCTTTATAACGCCAGTCGATCTGAAAGGAATTACTTTTATAACGCCTAACAGGAAAGTTTCCTGTGACCTGAGGAGCCAACAAAATTCGTTGGTAACTTGAATCTTGTAATTTGAATTCTATTTCGATTTGATCAGCTACATACTTTTTATCTACTGAAGGATAAATAACTGAAGAGTCCTTCACCTGAACTGACAACACCAAATGCCTTTCATAACTGCCAATCAATGCCGATAAGCTTGCGGATTGTTCGCCAAAATCAACTCGATGGATTTCATAGTCAATCCAGTCATTAAAATATCCATCGAGTTGAAATGATTGACTTAAGGGAAAGACGTAAAGTTCTTTGCCTAAAAACTTTTTAGAGTCAGGCAATAAACTTTCTTCAAACCAATCAGTATTCGCCGCGAGTTGATTACCTATTAATCGAGAAGACAATAACAAATTATCGGTTAAGTTTTGCGCCAAAGTTTTTTCTATTTCTTTTAACAACGAAACAGAAGTCAATGGTATTAGCAATATTAATAAAACGATTGAAACTATCTTTTTGCTCAGCGACCACTTTGCCGGATTTAGTTTAGAAAATGACATTATTTGTCTTCAGTTAATTTAGGGTTTCCAGCGATATCCCATTCCGTAAACCGTTTCAATTTTGTCAAAATCTTTCTCCAATTGAATTATTTTTTTTCTTATTCGTTTGATATGAGAAGTAACCGTACTATCATCCACAACCGCTTTGGCTGCTTCCATCAATTGCTCTCTTGTTTTAACATGCCCAGGATGTTTTGCCAATGCGTTTAAAATCCAAAATTCCGTCAGCGTAATTTCCATAGGCTTTCCATCCCAACTTGCGGTAAATCGATTAATGTCTAACTTTAACTTATCAACTTCAACAAAGTCATCAGTCATTTCCATATTTTGTTTAAGCGCATCAATACGTCGAAACAATGCCGAGATCCTAACCATCACTTGAGTCAAGCTTATATCTTTAGTTAAATAATCATCAGCCCCAAGCCGCAAACCTGAGATAGTATCAAATTCGCTATCGAGCGCGGTTAAAAAGATAATTGGTAACGATGATGATTGGGCTCTTAAGTATCGACAAAGTTCAAAGCCACCCTCTGGATCGTCGCCTAAGCCAATATCTAGTATAGCTAAATCAGGCAATCGGGTTTCAAAAGCCCGTTTAGCATCCTGCATATTATCATAAGCATAAACTTCATAACCTTGCTTTCTTAATGACGATGAATAATTCTCTCTGATCGCTCGCTCGTCTTCAACTAATGCAATTCTCTTTCCCATAATGCTAATACTCTTTAATCAATAATAATTTTTAACTATTCAGTTTGACTTTTGTAGCAAACCAAAACATCTTAATTTGCCCTTAAGTTGATTCTATTTATATCACTATTAATCAATCTTGCAGAGCGATATCTTTAAATAATCAATATTGCCACAATTCCGCCACATTCTATCCTTGATACAACTCATTCTATCTATTTTGAGGTCTCAAATCTGCAGTTAAATAACACCGTGTTCAAAAAATGACTAACAAACTTGGATTTAATCAAACGTCTCTGACCGTGAAGGCAAGGACGATAAACCGCCAAGGATGGCCAACTCGTTGAACTAAAAATTATCAACTTTCGACAACATACACTTTAATAACTTGTAAGAGGAAATATCATGAAAAAGACAACTTTAATATCAACTCTATTATTAAGCATCGCCTTAAGTTCATCAACAGTGAAAGCAGAAGCCAGCAAAGAAGAAAATGTTGGTTTCTTCTCTGGAGCCATTGCTGGAGCGGCTGTGGGAGGTCCACTCGGATTTATTATTGGTGGTGCATCAGGCGCCATTCTAGGAGAGCAAGTCGCCAAAGCCAACAAACTTGATGAGGTTAAAAATGAATTGGCTATTCAGCAACAAGATTATAAAGAAATCCACCAACAGCTAGAAGTTGTGCAGCAAAAAGCACAAGAAGTAGAAAAGCAGCTAATCAACAACGCCGAGTGGATGACTCAGGGACTAACCTTGAATTTGATGTTTGCTACCAATTCAACCGAGCTTTCTACCACTGATCTTGGGCTGATTAAACGCCTATCCAATATTTTGAGAGAATTCCCTGAGCTAACCCTTAAATTAGATGGCTACGCCGACCCTAGAGGAAATGAGCTAGACAATATGAAACTCTCCCAAAAACGAGCTAAAGCCGTAGAAGTTGCTTTCCAAGAACAAGGAATCGCTCCATCTAGAGTAATAACCGAAGCTCATGGTGAAACAAGGATCACTTCAGACATTGATGATTCCGATAGCTACGCCATGGAAAGACGTGTCAGCATCAACTTTCTGACAGTGGAAAAATCGACCTTAGCGCAAAATTAATCACTTTTCTTTGCTCCGACCTTTGGTGTGCTGTTGTATTGAGCACACCTTTTTTTTTATTAAAAAAATACTTTTGATTTAGAGGTTATACGCCTTCTATCTGGAGGTGCATGTTTCAAGTAGAAGGGGTATAAATAACTCGATCTCCTTTTAAAGCCTGTGTAAAATAGCGCCCAATCTAGCCTTAGCCATAAATGAGCCGCCTAAATGTCAAAAGATAAAACTCAGTCTCTTAGTTATAAAGATGCCGGTGTTGATATAGAGGCTGGTAATCAGCTAGTAGAAAGAATTAAAAGCGTTGCAAAAGCAACTAAAAGGCCTGAAGTAACTTCCAATCTAGGCGGCTTTGGTGCCATGTTTGAACTACCATCTGGATACAAGGAGCCAGTGTTAGTTTCTGGTACTGACGGTGTAGGAACTAAGCTACGTTTAGCGATTGATGCAGGGATTCACGATAAGGTTGGGATTGATCTCGTCGCTATGTGTGTAAACGATCTGATAGTACAAGGTGCTGAGCCGCTATTTTTCCTTGATTATTACGCAACAGGCAAGTTAGATATTGATACTGCAGCAAGTGTGGTGACAGGGATCGGAGAAGGTTGTAAACAATCTAACTGTTCACTAATTGGCGGTGAAACTGCCGAAATGCCGGGTATGTATGAAGGAAAAGATTACGACCTAGCTGGTTTTTGTGTTGGTATCGTCGAAAAGTCAAAAGTCATCGATGGTACAAGTGTACGAACGGGCGACCAACTCATTGGTTTAGCATCGAGTGGACCTCACTCTAATGGTTACTCTTTAATCCGTAAAATTATCGAAGTCTCAGGGGCTAGCTTAGAACAAGACTTCAAGGGTAAAACGCTTGCTGAAACCCTGCTCGAACCGACAAAAATATATGTAAAATCGATTCTAAACCTGATTAAATCAATTGAGCTGAAAGCTTTATCGCATATCACAGGTGGTGGTTTGTTAGAAAATATTCCTCGAGTTTTGCCCGCCGATGCCTGTGCTCAAATTGATCAATCTAGCTGGACTATGCCTGCTATATTTGACTGGTTACAAGAAAAAGGCAATGTCACTCAAAACGAAATGTACAAAACCTTTAATTGTGGTGTAGGAATGCTACTTGTTGTTGCCCAAGCCGATCTTGAGCAAGCAATTAAACTGTTAAATGATAATGGTGAAAAAGCGTGGCATCTTGGTTCTATAATAGCTAAAGAAAAAGATCAACAAGTAACCTTTATTAATTGATAGGGTTAACTGAATATAGCTTGTCGAGTGCTGACCAAAATCTGTAGGTTAACAAAAAGATGTCCAAAAAAAATATCCTTGTTTTAATCTCTGGTAGCGGTTCTAATCTACAAGCGCTCATTGAAGCCCAAAAGCAAGCAGATTTTTTCGGAAAAATTGTTGCCGTAATTAGTAATAAGGCAAATGTTTTAGGGCTAGAAAGAGCGACTTCTGCAAATATTCCAGCACTGACCTTGCAACATATCGATTACCCATCAAGAGAAGCGTTTGATACTGCTTTAGCTAAAACCATTAAAACTTACGATCCAGACTTGATCATACTTGCTGGTTTTATGAGGATCTTGACCACAGACTTTGTGGAAAACTTTCGTGGAAAATTATTGAACATTCACCCGTCTTTGTTGCCAAAGTATCCAGGATTGCATACCCATAAGCGAGCACTAGAAAATAAAGATGAATATCATGGGTCTAGTGTCCATTTTGTGACCGAAGAACTCGATGGTGGTCCATTAATCGCCCAATCAAAAACTAAAATTGCTAATGATGAGACAGAAGAATCCTTGATAAAAAAAGTATTAAAGTTAGAACATCAACTTTATCCGCAAGTTGCCAAATGGTTTGTTAACGATCAAATAAAACTGGAAAACAATGAGGTGTTTTTTGAAAATAAAAAATTGGAACATATTATCCAGCTCTAGTTTCGACCGACTTAACTTGGTTAATTCAGCTAGTATTACAAGCTATACAAATCGTTCAACTTTTGGTCAGCTTTTTTTGGTTCCCCTTGCTTGCTTTTTCATAGCGTTATTAAGTTATTCTTCCTCGACACTTGCTCAAGAAGTGGTTCCCGATAAAACTGTTCCTGTTAAAACAAGCCCTTGGAAATTTCTTCATAATTACCAAGCTAAATATTCTGTTTTGTATGATGGTAAAAAAGTCGGCCACGCTACGAGAGAACTAACAAAACATGACAATCTGTGGACACTTACCACCCAAGCAAAATTAAGTAAATTATTTTTTAAGGTAAAAAGTAGAGAATTGGCCGACTTCCAGATTAAAGATCAAAACCTTTTAACCGAACGATTTTTTTCAGAAACTAAGCGAACTTTTAAAAAAGATAGGAAAATGGAACAAGTGTTCGACTGGGAACATAAAACCGAAAATGGATTTAACGGCAAAAAGAAATGGAAACTGGAGTTAAACCAACAGGTCTTTGATAGAGTCTCACACGTGATTCAACTTCGTTCTGATCTGTTAAGCGGCAAAGATTCTTTTGTCTACAATGTTAGCTACAAAGGAAAACATGAGATATACACTTACCATCTAGAAAAAAAAGAATCCATCAAAACTAATATGCGTGAGTTATCAGCGCTAAAGCTTGTCAGAAAAAAATCCAACGGCGATATTTTTGTTTTTTGGCTATCGCCTGAGCTAAATTATTTACCAATAAAAATCGCACAATATGAAGACGACAAGGCAGATGTTGTCATGTTGCTAGAATCCATTGATTACACATCAGCTCAAACAGAAGTTAACCTTTAAATTCGGCTATTTGTCAGCTTCCAACAATTGTTTTACCTTTTTCTCTGTACTCCTCATTCCTGCCATTTTACCTAAGGCTAACGCTTCAGCAGAGGAACTTCCTTGAAGCCGAAAAGTCCGATAAGCGAGGAGCCCGCCAACACGATTACTACTTGCGCAATGAACAAGAGTATTTTCTCCTTGATTAAGAACAGCATCTAATCGCTTAGCATTTTCTAACGTAATTCCATCACTTCCATCGACTTCAATTAAGACATATTTCATTCCCAAACTTTCAACTTCCGATTTCTCATCAAATTTAGTGAATTCCCCTTTTGTACGCAAATTAACGATAGTTTTAACGCCCTCTTTTGCCATTTTATTTAGATCATCAATGCTTGGCTGTCCGCCAGTAATTAGATTCTGCGCGGGATTTGCTGTATTGCTCATATCATAGGGATTAGTACCGTTATCACCATAAGGCGAATTGCATGAAAATATAAATAATGAAATTAAAATAACAGAAAAGTTTCGCTGAACCTGCATTTTATGCCCCTTAATAATTTAACCTGTTAGCAATTAACTTATTGCGATTGATACTCGTTCAGTCTACCCCAGAAATATTTAATGTAAACTGATAATTGACTTAGAGTAAGGAATTCGCTTACTCTTTAGCGCTAACAACTATCAGAAAAGGGGAAAGAATATGTCACTGCTAACGGCATTTGCATTAATGTATAACCCATCGGAAGAATGGCGCAAAATTAGTGATAAACAGCAAAGTATTAGCCATATTTACTTCACTTTTTTGATATTTTTTGCTGCAATTCCTCCTGCCTCCGCGTTTATTGGCAGCACTTACGTTGGCTGGCAAATAGGCTCCGGCGAAATACATACTTTAACCACTCAGAGTGCGTTAGTGCTGTCCATTTCTGCTTATCTCGCCATTTTAGTTGGTGTTTTTGTGTTATCTTATTTTATCAAGTGGATGGCGCAAACCTATGGAGCATCACCAACACTTTCAGAATGTGTGAATCTAACCGCTTATAGCTTTACGCCATTGTTTTTAGCCGGTTTTTGGGGCGTCTTCCCTATTTTATGGTTAGATATGCTGGTCACTTTGTTTGCTATCGGTATGTCAATCAACCTTTTATTCAAAGGTGTTCCGCTAGTTATGGGCATCAATGAAGAAAAAGCTTTTCTTTTTTCCAGCTCTATTTTAACCGTGTCTATGGTTTGTTTAGTAGGAATGTTAGCAATCACCGTAATTTTCTGGGGTTCTGGTTTGTCCCCCGTTTTTCAAGGATAATTAGCGCTTAAACCCGATCAAGATCAAGATTCCTTCAAAGAGCTAGTAAACAGGGCTAGCTCTTTAATAGAACATCTATTATCCTAGCCTGCAATAATTTTTCTACATACTCAAAGAGTCTATAGGTCGTTCGCTTGGATATAATATATTGGCTAATTCCCCTTTCGATCTGCATTTTATTTGTCGCAGTTTTGATATTTTTTTGGGCGGTTAAAAACGACCAATTTAGCGATCTTGACACCCCTGCCGTCAATATACTGTTAGACGATGACATTCCAAAACCGGTAAATCTATCAAAAACTAGCCAATCTGATAAGCACGAAAATAACAATTCCTCAACTCAATCATGAAACTACTGGTATGAGAAACTTTCTATCAAACACTTGCCTGTTACTCCTAATGTTACCCTTTGGTTCCGTGTTATTTGCTCAAAGTAAGCTATTAATACCAGAAGAATTCAACGTGATATCAATAAACGGTTCGCCTGTCAGTTCTTCGCTATTGCAATCTGGAAATAACTTTGAACTTCGTCTTGGCATCAATAAAATAGCGTTAGAGTACGAAGCTGTTTTCGATTCAGAAAATGAAGATCATTTCGATATCATTAAATCTGATATATTCATCATCGACTTTTATATCAATAAAGATGATCAATATCGAGCCAGATATTTAAAACAATCGAATGCTAAAGCCGCACGACGATACGTCAAAAGTCCGTTAATAACTATTTCTGATAGCCAAGAAAAAAATATTCGACTCAAGCAATTTTTTACAGCCTCTAATTCAATTACATCAATCAATCAACAAACGCGCACGAATCACAACAATCAACAAGCCATTAATATTGTTTCTGAACCAAATAAAAATAAAACTATAAAAAGCAATAAACCGCAACAACCTGACGCTGAGACTATGTTGCACTATTGGTGGCAACAAGCCGATGAAAAACAACGTCAATCTTTCTTAAAAAAAATCAATAATCAATAATCAATAGAGGAACAAAGAATTGGAAAACATTACCATTTTAGGCGCACTGCTTCTTGGCTTAATGGGAGCTGGCCACTGTATCGGCATGTGCGGAGGTATTATATCCTCACTATCAGTTTCAACTGCCGGTAAAGGCAATCAACAAAATTGGATGTTTATCGTTATTTATCAAATAGGTAGAATTTCAAGCTACACATTTTTTGGCGCAATTGCAGGCTGGTTAGGGCTCCAATTTAGTCATATTAGTCCGTTACCTATCCTAAAAACTTTGTCGGGTATTCTATTGATTGCAATGGCACTTTATTTAAGTCATATCTGGCTAGGTTTATCCTATCTCGAACGGTTAGGCAAAAAGTTATGGGATAAAATTAGTCCACTAACAAAAAAGCTTTTGCCGGTTACAAATATTAAGCAAGCATTTCTTTTAGGAAGCTTATGGGGATGGTTGCCTTGCGGGTTGGTTTACACCAGTCTAGGCTATGCTCTATCCATGGGCGATAGTCTACAAAGCGCATTATTCATGTTAATGTTTGGACTAGGTACGCTTCCCGCAACCATATTTGCAGGTTCGGCGAGTTTATCACTCAAACATTTCCTCAATCACCTTATTGTCAGAGCGATTACTGCGCTTCTGTTTTTTGCCATGGGTGCCTGGACGCTATACATGGTTTATGCGAGTAACGGTGGGCATCATCACCATTAGGTTATAGCTTTACACTTTTAGGAGCTCGATAATAGCTACCAAATAGCAAAGCAAACTAGCTTTTGTCATCCCCTATAATATTTAAAAGTGACTTATTTCTCAATGACATACAATGAGTTAGTTATTATTAGATATTTAGTCTACCTTTAAGTCACTTATTTATTTACTTTTTGTATTTATAAAGGATAATTTGCCCTACTGAATTCGAATAGTGTGTTGCCGCACTGTTTGATACTACAAGGAGCTCAACAGAAAATGAAAATTACTAAAGCGGTCATACCGGTTGCAGGACTTGGGACTAGAATGCTTCCTGCAACCAAAGCGATACCAAAAGAAATGTTACCTATCGTCGATAAGCCACTGATTCAATATATTGTTAATGAGTGTGTTTTAGCTGGCATAAAAGAAATAGTACTTGTAACACATTCCTCAAAAAATGCGATTGAAAATCATTTTGACAAATCATTTGAATTAGAAACAACGCTTGAAAAACGGGTTAAGAGACAATTATTAGACGAAATACAAGCGATCTGCCCCAAAGGTGTAACAATAATGCATGTTAGACAAGGAGAAGCAAAAGGTCTTGGGCACGCAGTTCTAAAAGCTAGACCATTAGTCGGCGAAGTTCCATTTGCCGTTGTTTTACCAGATGTACTGATTGATGACTCGGATAGTGATTTGAGTAACGAAAACTTGGCTTCAATGATTAATCGATATACCGATACTTCGGCTAGTCAGGTAATGGTCGAACCGGTACCTGAAGAACTAGTATCTTGTTACGGTATAGCTGATTGTGGCGGTGTAAATATTTCTTCTGGCGAATCGGTTAAGATGACCAAGGTAGTAGAAAAGCCCCCCTTAAGCGAAGCTCCTTCTAACCTTTCAGTTGTAGGACGATATGTATTGTCGGAAAAAATCTGGGATTTATTAGACTTTACTCCACCAGGTGCAGGCGGAGAAATACAATTAACAGATGCAATCGCGAGCTTAATGAAACTAGAGCCTGTAGAGGCATTCCATATGACCGGGAAATCACATGACTGTGGTTCAAAAATAGGTTATATGAAAGCCTTTGTTGAGTATGGCCTAAGACATGAAGTAGAAGCTAACGAATTCGCTGTTTATTTAAAGCAACTGACCGGCAATTTGTAATCCAGCGTCTTTAAAAAGACACAAAAAAATAATTTAGATTAAAAGGTAATTAAAATGAGAGTAACTGTATTTGGTATTGGTTACGTTGGCCTAGTTCAAGGTGCTGTAATGGCATCGGTCGGACATGATGTTATCTGCGTTGATGTTGACGAAAACAAAGTCGAAAATCTAAAGCAGGGGGAAATTCCAATTTATGAACCGGGACTCACTCCATTAGTAACTGAAAACTATTCCTCAGGACGCTTGAAATTTACAACCAATGCTGAAGAAGCGATTGACCATGGAAAAATACTGTTTATCGCTGTTGGTACACCTCCCGATGAAGATGGCTCTGCTGATCTAAAATACGTTCTATCTGTAGCGGATACCATTGCCTCCTACGTGAAAGAAGAAAAAATTATTGTTAATAAATCCACCGTTCCTGTCGGTACTGCTGATAAAGTTTCCAAGACAGTTAGCGACAAACTCACTGAACGAGGTTCAAATCTAAATTTTTCTGTTGTTTCAAACCCCGAATTTTTAAAAGAAGGCGCAGCTGTAAACGATTGCTTAAAACCCGACAGAATAATTTTAGGGACTGAAAATAAGTTAGCTGAAGAAAAAATGAGAGAACTTTATGCTCCTTTCAATAGAAACCACGACAAAATCATTGTTATGGATGTTCGCTCTGCGGAGCTTACCAAGTACGCCGCAAATTGTATGTTAGCAACAAAAATTTCGTTTATGAACGAAATGTCCAATCTAGCAGAAATACTCGGTGCGGATATAGAATCGGTGCGACATGGTATCGGTTCCGACCCTAGAATAGGTTACCAGTTTATTTATCCAGGATGCGGCTATGGTGGTTCATGTTTTCCTAAAGATGTACAAGCTTTAGTCAGAACTGCAAATCAAACGGGTTATACGCCAAATATTTTACAGGCGGTAGAAAAAGTCAATTATCGTCAAAAACGAAAATTATTAAGTTATTTAGATGCTCACTTTAAAGGAGAGTTAAAAGACAAAACAGTTGCGGTTTGGGGATTGAGTTTTAAACCTAATACCGATGACATGAGAGAAGCTTCGAGTAGAGTATTAATGGAACACCTATGGGATAGCCAGGTAAAAGTCCAAGCCTATGATCCAGAGGCAATGCAAGAATGCCAGCGAATCTATGGAAATAGAGAGGATTTACTTCTAACCGGAACAAAAGAGGCAGCTCTTAAAAATGCTGATGCCCTCGTTATTTGCACAGAATGGAGTCAATTTAGAGCTCCAGACTTTAAGTTAATAATGGATAGTTTAAATTATCCAGTTATAATTGATGGAAGGAATTTGTTTGATCCAGCAGATATTAAAAAGAAAGGCTTTAATTACTATGGAATTGGTAGAGGTTTATCTGTTAATAGATAATTCTCAATCACAACTTGTTTAAGCCCAGGTTATGGCACTCGAAGTTTTAAGAAAAAATTAGCTCCGCATATTACAAACTAAAAGATATATGGCTTACAAAGGAACAATATGAACAGAAAAATATCAGTTATAGGATTAGGCTACGTAGGATTACCCGTCGCCGTTGCTTTTGGAAAATCCCACAAAGTGATTGGATTTGATTTGAACGAATCACGAATAGAAGAGCTCAAACAAGGGCATGATAGAACATTGGAAGTCGAAGATGCCGAGCTTGAAGCAAGCGATATATTATTCACTTGCAATCCATCCGATTTAAAGCAGGCCGATTTCCATATTGTTGCAGTACCTACTCCGATTAATCATGCCAATCAGCCAGATTTAAGACCTATGCTGTCCGCGTCAAAAACCATCGGACAACAGCTCAAGAAAGGCGATATAGTCGTTTTTGAATCTACCGTTTATCCAGGCGCAACTGAAGAAGAATGTGTACCCATTTTAGAATCAGAATCAGGATTAATTTGTGGAAAAGATTTTACGGTCGGTTATTCACCCGAACGAATAAACCCTGGCGATAAAGAGCATACCTTTACCAAGATTACCAAAGTTGTCTCGGGGCAAGATCAAACCACACTAGAGATTGTTTCGGATGTCTACAGCAGCGTGGTAGTAGCAGGCGTTCACAAAGCAACATCCATAAAAGTTGCGGAAGCAGCAAAGGTTATAGAGAATACCCAACGAGATTTAAATATAGCCTTAATGAATGAACTAGCCGTTATCTTTGAAAAAATGGGAATTGATACTTTAGACGTATTGGAGGCTTCTGGAACAAAATGGAACTTTTTACCCTTCCGACCGGGTTTAGTTGGCGGACACTGCATCGGCGTTGACCCTTATTATTTAACTTATAAAGCTGAACAAGTGGGTTATAGGCCTGAAGTTATTCAAGCCGGCAGACGAATTAATGACAACATGGCTGGTTTGATTGTTGAACGTTGTGTAAAACAAATGATTTTGCAAGATATAAAAGTAAAAAATGCTAAGGTGGCAATATTGGGCTTGACCTTTAAAGAGGACTGTCCCGACTTAAGAAATTCTAAAGTAGAAGACCTGATCTCTGGCTTTAAAGAATATGGCGTTCAGCTAGTTATTCATGACTCAATGGCCGACGAGAAAGAAGCGAAAGACATTTACGGAGTCGAGTTAACTCAACTCTCAGAGATTAAGGATTGCGAGCTAGTAATAGTTGCCGTCGCTCATAAAGAATATAGAGCATTAAAGGTACAAACTTTTGCTGACATGCTTTCAGATAGTGGAAGTTTATTTGATTTAAAAGGCATTCTTCCTAGAGAAGGTTTTAATCAACTAGGTCTGAAAGTTTGGCGTATATAGTCATTGGTTTAATTGATTAGTCACAATTTTTTAATTAGGAATTTATATGAACGTTTTAGTTACAGGTGCAGCAGGTTTTATTGGTTTCCATGTTTCAAAGTATTTAATGGATAGAGGAGACTCTGTTGTAGGGATCGACAATATTAATGATTATTATGATCCTAACATTAAACTTAACAGACTTGATCAACTCAAAAAGTACGATAATTTTTCGTTCACCAAGATGGATATTGCTGATAAAAAGGCAATGGAAGAACTATTCTCAAACAATCAATTTGATGGAGTGATAAACCTCGCTGCTCAAGCTGGCGTTCGATATTCGTTGGAAAACCCTCACGTTTATATGGAGAGTAATATTGTCGGTTTTTTGAATGTTTTAGAAGGAGTAAGACACCATAAAATAAATCATTTAGTTTATGCATCATCAAGTTCTGTTTATGGTGCAAACACCTTGCAACCCTTTTCTGAACACCACAATATCGATCACCCTGTCTCTTTATATGCTGCGAGTAAAAAAGCAAATGAGTTGATGGCTCATAGCTATAGCCATTTGTACGGAATGAAAACAACAGGGTTACGCTTTTTTACTGTCTACGGTCCATGGGGACGCCCCGATATGGCGTTGTTTTTATTCGCCAAGGGAATCTTAGAAGAAAAACCTATTAACATATTCAACAATGGCGATATGATTAGAGATTTCACCTATATCGACGATATTGTTGAAGGTGTGGTTAGAGTGCTCGATAATCCTGCTGAACCTAATCCTGACTGGAGTGGCGATTCTCCCGATCCTGCAACAAGCTATACTAATTATAGAGTTTTCAACATTGGTAATAATAGTCCTGTTAAGCTAATGGATTTTGTTGAAGCGATTGAAAATGCAGTGGGCAAAAAAGCAATTAAAAACTTTATGCCTATGCAGGCTGGCGATGTTCCATCTACCTGCGCTGACGTAACTGAGCTTGAATCAGTTGTTGGTTTTAAGCCTAATACATCTATACAGCAAGGTATTAATAATTTTGTACAATGGTATCGCGATTACTTTTGTAAATAGTCAGTGCAAATTGGCAGTGGCGGAAGAATACCATTCTCCGCCATCCCTTCATTTTGATACACTCCGGCAAGCATGACTTTATCCGCAACTAAATGATACAATCGCGCCCCCAAAACCGTAAACTATCAATAATCTATGACCCAACTAAGATCTCCCGAACTATTAGCTCCTGCGGGCTCATTAAAACACATGCGTTATGCCTTCGCCTATGGTGCTGATGCAGTTTATGCGGGACAACCTCGCTATAGTCTAAGGGTTAGAAATAATAGCTTTAATCTTGAAAATCTTAATATAGGAATTAAAGAAGCTCAAAATCAAGGAAAACAATTTTTTGTAGCAGCTAATATCGCGCCTCATAACTCCAAAGTAAAAACTTTTCTCAAGGATATAGAGCCAGTGATTAATATGAAGCCCGATGCATTGATCATGTCTGATCCCGGGTTAATGATGATGGTTCGAGAAAAATGGCCTGAAGCAATTATTCATTTATCCGTTCAAATGAATACGGTTAACTATGCCGCTGTTAAGTTTTGGCAATCAATGGGCATAAAAAGAGTGATCCTCTCACGGGAGTTATCTCTTGATGAAGTAGCTGAAATTAGACAGCAATGCCCCGATATCGAGCTAGAGGTTTTTGTTCATGGCGCACTTTGTATCGCTTATTCTGGTCGTTGTTTGTTATCTGGCTATTTTAATCATCGAGACCCAAACCAAGGAACTTGTACTAACGCTTGCCGGTGGGGCTACGATGTTCATGAAGCCATTCAACAAGACAACGGCGATATTCAGGTCGCCCACCCTCCACAACCTGCAAATATACAACCATCGGAACCACGAATTGTAACCGCGACCGGTATTGGTGAAATTACCGATAAAATGGTTTTGATTGAAGAAAAACAGCGTCCTGGCGAATACATGCCCATGTACGAAGACGAAAATGGTACCTATATTTTTAATTCTAAAGATCTTCGAGCGATTCAACATGTCGAAAAATTGATCGAAATTGGTATCGACTGTTTAAAGATTGAAGGGCGAACTAAATCTTATTATTATGCCGCGCGCACTTCCCAAGCCTATCGACAAGCTATCGACGATGCGATAGCAGGAAACCCCTTTAGTATGAAACTAATGGATAACCTACAAGGTATGGCTAACCGCGGTTTTACTGAGGGATTTTTCCGTCGTCACGTTCATGATGACTATCAGAACTATTTGAGTGGCAGTCCCGAGCAACATGAGCAAAAGTTTGTTGGAGAAGTCATTGATAGCCGTGACCAGGAAATCCTTGTCGAGGTAAAAAATAAATTCCAAATAGGTGATCAAATTGTATTTATGTCACCGCAGGGCGATATATCAGCTCCACTTAACTCAATGACTAACCAATATGGTGGTGAAATGATTGTTGCCCCCGGTTCTGGCCATCGGGTTTGGATACCTAAACCCGAGGGCTATTCAAGCGAAATGGGATTGTTAGTTAAAGCTACTCTCAATAAAACAGCTTAAAGTGGGTTGGTAAGGCGAATTCGAAAGTTATGATGGTAAATTTTATGATGCAGTTTGGTTGAACGTATGATTTAAACTTAGGAGACTGGAGAAATCTTACGACGGGAGTGTGGTAAAACGATCATAAGATCAAGAAATATTACGGCCAATAATTTGATTAATTTGGACGGCTACACTTTTTCTCTACTAGTAATCAATCAACCATCATAAATTGGTTTAATGTTTAATCCAGCGACCCGACCCGGAATATTAGTGCTAGAAAATAGCGTTAGTAGCAGCTTTTAAAAGAGCGTCCCAATCATCAGGGGGATTACCTGACCTTAACATTTTAGCAAACACTTTGTAAGTATCATTTTTGCTTTCATACGCTCGCTTACTTTTTTCATCATTTACCCAAGCGTACACAATGACTTTTGATTCCAAATGATATCTAAAGAATAAACGGTATTGTTGAAAAAACTTAGCCCTAAACCAGTGCTTATTGTTTTCACCTAATGTCCGACCTTGCCGATAGTCAGCACTTGTTGGGTCATGAGGAATTATTTTAAATGCTAACTTGTGTATAGCTGCCAGACGCTTCGTCGCATTTTTCTTGATGTAGCCTTTTGGATCTTTTGCTTTCAACGCAGCTACTTTTTTTTCCAGTATTTCATATTGCTCAGCAAATAATGGATGCATATAAAGCGTCCAGCCATTAACGACAACCGGTGCTTGATTGGACAAGTTTATTCGTCCTCATCCAATAAGGGCGCATCTAAATCAATATCAACACCATCAACCAATACTTCGACACTGTGACGCATACTAGCAGTCAGTCGTTTTAGCTTTTCTGGATGTTGCTGCATATCACTCGCTAGAAAAGATAAAAACTCACCTAGCACAGGATCACCATCACTTGACTCCGCACGAGTCATTAATACATTGCCATCAGCCTGAATAACATACTTAATTTTGTCTTTTTTACTTAAGTGTAGCGCCTGACGGACAGAGCTAGGCACCGTTGTTTGAAAACGCTCGGTTAGCGTAGACTCAGTAACTAAAACAGCTTGTGCCATAATAACCTCCAAAAAACTCGCATTTGTCTTTGATACTAATATTCATATTACCTTTATGTAGTTTAATACCAAAAGCAAGGTAATGCAAATGCATTGCCATGCTTTGTAAGCCCAAAGCTGTAATGTCCCCTCCCACAAAAGTTAAAATGTCTCCTTTGAGATTTAGGGGAGTATCGGGAAGTGATATCAATGAGCCACTAGGAAATCGATAGACTAAAAACAATTCAACAAGTTGATAAACGGCAAGTGTTGCAAAAAGATGCTGCCTGCCAACTCAAAATAAGTGTACGACAGGTGAAACGACTACTAAAACGGTTTCGGGATAATGGTGCTAGCGGTCTGATTTCAAAGCATCGAGGAAAGCTTGCCAACAATCGGATCCCCGATAGTACAAAAAACAAAGCTCTTGAATTAATCAGAAGCACCTATCCCGACTTTTCACCAACCTTTGCTCATGAAAAACTGACAGAATTACATGATTTATCTTTTTCAGTTGAAACCCTCAGGCACTGGATGATTGATGCTGAGCTTTGGCATTCGAAAAGCATTAAGAAAGCACGAATTAATCCAAATCGATGGTTCCCCTCATCATTGGTTTGAAGATCGCGGTGAATCTTGTACATTGATTGTATTTATTGATGATGCCACCAGTGAATTAGTTGGTCTCAATTTTTCACCAACAGAAACCATCCAATCCTACATGGACACATTAAGTCAATACCTGAAGCAACATGGTCGGCAGTGTCGTGCTGCGCCCACCCCATGAACCTTTCACTGATAAATTACTTATTAATAGCCGAACAACAATACATTTTATTTTGCCAACTATTTTCTGATTACTAATCCTATTTTTCTCTCAAAATATTTTTTGACTTTACTTTTTTGACTTTACTTTTGGTCGGTAACGGTGTTATTTTATACTCACAACATAAGATTTTGCTAATAAAGCAATTTCTAATCAACTGGTGACTTTGTAAATTACAATTAATTTTAAGGTAAGAACATATGCAAATAACATGGAATTGGTTAAAAGGTGGTGCAATTCTAGGTGCTGTTTTTCTGCTCGCGGTCGTACTAGTAAAACCTTTAGGGGTTTCAACTCAATTCGTTATTTTTGATGGAATGGTGTGGAGCCTATTTTCAGATGATTTGGTCAAAGAAGACGAAAACAGCAAGCACGGCTACACAAGTGACAACGCTTACCTAGCTAAAAGTGGTGGCAAATACGCAAAGGCTGTCGACAATCCAATCAATTATGGCTTTGTTTTAGTCCTCGCGATGCTCGCTGGTGGTTTTCTTTCTTCTGCATTACAGAAAAAAAAGCTATCTGATGAAGAAAAACAGGCTCCAAAGGTTTTTAGAGCGTCAGGGAAAAGTCATCGATATGTTTACACCTTTATCGGCGGGGTACTAACACTATTTGGTGCAAGGCTTGCGGGAGGATGTACCAGTGGCCACATGATGAGTGGAATGATGCAAACATCTGTTAGTGGTTATCTATTTGCGTTCGGCGCTTTTGCTGCTGCTATTCCAGTCGCAATTTTATTGTACAAAGCCAAAAAAGGGGTCGCTTAGTATGAATATTTTATTAGCAATTATTGTTGGTTTAGCCTTTGGGTTTGCATTGCATCGTGTTGGTGCTGGAAACCCTCAATATATTATCAACATGCTCAGATTAAAAGATCTTCATCTAGCAAAAGTTATTCTATTTGCTATCGGAACAAGCAGTTTATTATTATTTTTGTTGCTTTCAACGGGATTAATAGATCAAACACATATCAGTATTAAAAGTGCCTACAGCGGCGTTATTTTAGGTGGTTTGATTTTCGGAATTGGCTTCGCTGTTGGTGGTTACTGTCCGGGAACCTGTTTGGTAGGTTTTGGAGGTGGACGAAAAGATGCGCTGTTCTTTATATTAGGTGGTCTTATTGGCGCGGGTATTTTTACCCTCGTTTACGGTTGGTTAAAATCTGCCTTCCCAGCTATCTTTGATACCATTGCAGGCGGTAAGACTACACTTGCCGATACTGGTGTAGAAAATTTCCAAGGATTGTTCGACAACATCCCATCGTTGCTAATTGCAGGTAGCATCGCAATTATTTTTATGTTGGCTGCTTGGAAATTACCAAACAAGATTGATTTATAATTTCTTATAAGTGTGGGTGGGAGTTTTTTTCCCACTCATCTAACCACTGAGTTGCTTCACCTGTAGGCATTGGTCTGGCGATGTAGTATCCTTGAACCGTATTGCAACCTAGCTCTTTCACCAAATCCCAATCTTCTTGCGTTTCGACACCTTCCGCTACAATTGATAAGCTTAATTTCTTTGCCAATTCAACACTAGACTCGAGGATGGCCCGAGCCTTTTTGTCTTTGTGTGCAGCGGTAACATAAGATCGATCTAACTTTAACTCGCTAAATGGTAATCTTTGCAATTGATTTAGACTGGAATATCCAGTGCCAAAATCATCAATCGAAAGTCGGAATCCTAACAATTTTAAGCGGGCAAGGACTTCCATATTAATCGTTAGGTTTTGCATCAAGCCACTCTCTGTCACTTCAATTATTATATTATTAGAATTAACGTTGATATTAGAAATGCTATTGTGAAGCAGATCCGGTAATTCTAGCCGACTTAAAGTTTGCATAGAAAAATTAACCGATACTTTTATCTCAGGCCGTTTTTGACACCATTTTTGAGTTTGATTAATTGCTTGAACAAATACATTGTCAGTTAAAGACCCAATAAGATTCTCTGATTCGGCAATTGGAATAAATACATTGGGAGAAACCATTCCTCTTTTTTTATTTACCCAGCGAGCCAGTGCCTCAAAACCAACAACCTTTTTACTGATGATTTCAATTTTTGGCTGATAATATACAACAATTTGATTATCTCTAATGCCGTTCGCTAATTCGTCAACCGAAAAATCTTTATCTTCAATATTTTTAATCGCTTTAACATCCTCTTTGTGACGATTTTGATTGGTTAATTTAGCAAATAAACTATCGACTTGTTCTGGCATTATTGGTTTTTTTAGACTGCCTAGTAAATTTAATTGATGCGCCTCTGTAAGCTCTGATACAGCGTTTAATAGACCTTGTTCTTCCCCACTATTAATCACGATAGAACCAGAAAAGTTTTTCTGGGAGATAAGTCGTAAGAATGTAACACCATCCATATTAGGCATGTTTAGATCACAAAAGATCACATCCATTACAAACTTCTCATTCTCTAAAACTTCTAATGCGCTGGCACCTTCATCGGCAAGAAAGATATCAACAACACCCAAGTTTAATAGAATGATCTTTATGTAATCAAGCATAAATGGGTCGTCATCAAGCAATAAAACTTTTAAACCAATGCCTGAACTTATATTTACGCTTGGCTCTTTGATTGCCTTAGTATCATTCGCTTGACATTGTTGCTCTGCTACAAAGTTTTCTATTAAGTTGAATTTGTCTGCTAGTTGTTGAGATAGATTTCTCAATATCCCCCAATCACCTTGAGGTAACGCTTGCTCAATGCTCTCGACAACTTTTAACATATCTACGGCACCAACCGCTTTGGTGGAGGATTTTATCTTATGAACACTAAAGCCCAAATTATCAACAGACTGAAGATTACAAGCTGTTTCAATAGCATCTAAGATGGGCGGAGTAGAAATAAGAAACGAATTAACAAAGGCTCTTTGAATTTTTTGATCTTCACCAAGAAGCTCAGTTAACAAATCACAATCAAGTGGCATACCAGTTTGAAGCCCTTCTTTCGAAGTGTCATGTTTTTCAACGTCAGTGGTTAAGAGATTAGATGTTGAGCCTTCTTCATTAGTATTTGAGTCAATTAAAGTTTCCGATTGAGATAACCATCTATCTAAAACTTTTGACATTGATTTTAACCTAATCGGTTTTGGCAAATAGTCATCCATGCCGAGATTTAAACAATTTTCTGCTTCACCTTTCATCGCGTTGGCTGTAACAGCAACAATAGGTATATGACTTCCGGTTTTTTTTTCTTCCTCTCTTATTTTAGCCGTTAGTTCAAAACCATCCATTACAGGCATATTACAATCAGTTAATATGATTTTGTAATTTCCTTGCTTCCATAATTTATAAGCCTCTTCACCATTTTCCGCAACATCAATCGAATAACCAAGCAGTTCTGACTGTTGCGTCATTAATATTTGATTGGCTAGATTATCTTCGGCAAGTAAAACAGTTGAAGAACTAAATTTTTCACTTTGCGATTGGTTTTCATACTCACTTTCTTTCGCTTGTTCTAATAAATTTAATTTTTTGGAAAGATTGTAATTTTGGAAGCTCGTATTAAAATTTAGATTGATAAGTTCTAGACTTGAAGCAGATAATTTTTTATCTTGGTTGGATAAAGTGATCAGAAAGAATTGTTCTTCTAACGGAAAAATATACTTTTTATAACCATTAAAATTATTTTTGTTGCTGGATATAATTAATTGATCAGCGGATAGAGGAGTGTAACTCGGATACTCACCAATTAATGAAAGCGTTTCACCGTATAAACTGGTTAATTCGTAAATAAAAGATTCTTCAATTAACTCACACGAATATCTAGCATCCTTTGAAAAATCTTTGTTTCCTAGTTTCACCAATGCTATCGTATCAAAGTAACGTCCTAGAAAAACCCTGCAAAGGTTTTCATTCAAAAAATTTTCTTTATCCTTTTGATAATTTTTATTACTACCACTAGGATGATTCATAGGCTGCCTTCCTCAGATTGGATCCTACTTTTTTCTCTATTTAATACGTCTGAGATTGACTGAAGCAAATCAGACTTTCTGATTGGTTTGGCTATACTCATAACAAATCCACATCCATTCATTTTTTTTGATTTAATTCTTTCAATATGTGCGGTGATGGCAATAATAGGGATATGTTTAATAGATTCTATTTTCTTTATTCGGGATAAAGCTTCAAAACCATCCATCCCAGGAAGATCTATGTCCATTAATATCAAATCAGGCATAATATCAATTATTCGCTCTATCCCTGACTCCGCATCATTTGAAAAGATAAAATCATACCGGTCATCTTGATCACCAATTTGCGCAACCAAGCGCCTATTAGAAGGATTGTCTTCTATGTACAAAATGGACGGCTTGATCTTAGGTTCGGCATTTTTCGAAGTCGATATTTTATTATCGCTGGTCTGAGTTTTTCTCTCTCTAGGAAGTGATATCCAAAAACAACTTCCTTTACCTATTTCGCTTCTAACCCCTATCTTTCCACCCATTAAATGCACAAGCTTTTTGCTAATGGTTAATCCTAACCCCGTTCCTTCTATGCTACTATTTTCTTCACCCAAACGATTAAAGGGTTCGAAGAGTTCTGCGATTCTAGAATCTTCAATACCTTTACCGGTATCTTCAACTTCAATAAGCAACCTGTCTTCTGATTCTTTTTTACAGCGGCAATAAATTTTTCCGTTAACAGTGTTATATTTAATCGCATTCGAAATTAAATTAAGTAAAACTTGTTTGGCTCTCGTATAGTCACTGTAGAGTACAAATTCCTCTTCGCAGTCAAAGTTGATTGTTATACCTTTTTTGTTCGCTTCGGACTTGCTGAGCATGATGCATTCTTTGAATAAATCATTTACAAAGATTGCTTCATAGGAGAACTCAATACTCCCTGACTCGATTCGTGACATATCAAGTATTTCGTTTATCAATTGCAATAAGTGATTGCCTGCGCTTTGTATTTCTTTCGCATTTAGTTTTAACTTATCCTCAAGCCCTGGAGCATACTCAAATAACTCAGCAAAACCCAAAATCGCATTAAGTGGTGTTCGTAATTCATGTGACATACTCGCAAGAAACTTGCTCTTTGCACGACTTCCTGCCTCAGCATCATCCTTTGCTTGAAGCAACTCGTTTTCGTGCAAACGTCTTTCCGTTATATCACGTATAATTCCAACAAAGCCATCTCTATTATTTCCAACAGGTGTAACGTTAATTTCGACCGGAAATAATTCACCATTTTTTCGCAGACCTAATAACTCTCTAAAACGGTGGAAAATATCTGAACTACCCTTTATCGATGTTCTAGCCACATAATTATCATGCTCGCTTCTATCTTCGTTAGGCATCAATAGTGAGACATTTTGACCTATTACATCTTCCCGCTGGTAACCAAATATCTTTTCTGCTGCTTCGTTAATTGTTTCGACTAGTCCTGACTTATCAATCGTAACAACACCATCCGCTAAAGATTCTAAAACCGCCTTGTGCTTACTACTTACTTCATTAAGTTGCTGTGCTCTATTTTTTACTTTAATTTTTAACTGTTCATTTAACTCTTGCATTTCTTGAGAATTAACCTCAATAGAATGCTCGAGCCGCTGTCGATCTTTGTCGGAGTCTTGATAGCTGTCTGAAACCAGCTGTATTAGCTTTACCCAGTTGGTCTCGTCTGGAAAAACACTCTCACTTAAACCAAGTTTTTTTAGTTGTCGTCTAAGTAATCTATCCATCAGTAGTCTAATTCTCCCAGATCAGCGTTATGGTCATTGTCTGGTTATGTAAATCACATCGCCCACTCTCCAAGGGTGAAATTTCACCATAAGAATAAAAACCTATTTGTTGACAATTCTTCGGTAACTCTTCCATTACCACCTCTAATTCATCCTCGGTTCGCTGACCGAGTAATAACCTTCGACCAACACAACTAATTGCAATGGACAATAAATCTCCACCCTTATATCCACTTGAATCTATTCCAGACGCAGCTCCCATTGCACCATCAACAAGTTGGTCAAAGCTCGCTCTCATAAGCCTCACCCGGCTACCTTTAGGGATATTCCCCGCGAACGTGATTGATTGGTCTGATTCATCCACCGCAAGAATTGTTCTGACAATATCACCATCTTCTCTATCACTACGAATAGCCAAAGGAAATAGTAATCCACTCGCTGGTAAATCATCTTTTAGATCACCTAGATGTTTTTTATAGAGCTCAAGTGCTGGTTTACCATCTAATTCATAAAGAACGTTATCTACTGATGCCGTCACTTCACGATCAGGACCAAGAACTTTCCAGCCACCTCTCGAACCATGAGAAAAACCAATGTTTTTACCGTAAAAACCAATTGCAGCAATTAATCCACTAGTAAATTTACCCTGATTCCATACCCAAGTTTTTTCAAAACGATCGCCATCGGCGGCTAAACCGCCTGTTATAGTCACCTCTTGGGTTAGCTCTTCATTAAGTCCTGTAACCAGATCAGAACCATTAACCAATAAACCTTCTGATAAAATAAGTGCAGCTTTTAAGCCATCTTGTGACAATTGTTTTGCCAATTCTATTCCAGCATTTCTAGAATCATGATCTTCACCAATTTTCGTCGAGACGAGCTTAATTTGACTAGATTCGAACTTTAAAATAGCAAGGCTAATACTATCGTCATACAGTTCTTCAGCAAAGATTTCTCCCGCTGTTGAGCATCCTACCATTAGTGAATCGGGAAAATTCTGTTGTAATGTTTTGAGTTGGTTTTCAACAAGGCTACCATCAGCTGGACCGAAAAAAATTAATAGTGTATTGGTCGAGTTCAAAGATTGATCGGGAGGGGAATTCCAGCCGTTTTCGGCAGAATAGAGGTAGGTTTTTAATATCACAAATATTTCCTATCTAACAATTCGAAGATGAGAGTAAGCTTTAATCAACACGCACTTAAAAAACTAGTTCAAGAAGTGTGATTTGTCAAAGTAATTCAAGTAATTAGAGCGACTTGAAATAGCTAAAAACTATGAGATAAATGGCAAGTTTCACAAATACTGTTCAGGCAATTCTAGAGTCATTAAAAATATCATAGAAAATACACGTTAACTCATTCAAATGAATAATCATCTGATCTATTGAGGTTTATAAATAGCTCTTCATTTAAGCCCAAATTTATTTTTTGACTTTTAATCAAATCATGAAAATGAGCAACTTTTGAATTTCCATTTCTAATATATCTTTCTAGCTCCTTCAAGCAATCCCTATGAATAATCATTGATAGATAATGTTCTCGCGAATTAGTCACCAAATAAGCACTTTTTGCCAGTTCGTCTTTATGACAGAACATCATATCAAGGGTATTATTTGGAAGCTTGGGTAAGTCAATAGGGTGAACAAACAGCCATGGAGTTTCACATTTTTGTAATGCTTTAAGTACCCCAGCCAAAGGCCCAGCAAAGTTCTTGCTATTATCCTCTAGTACTGGAAAGCCAAACTTTTGATATTCAGATAGGTTTCGATTTGCAGAAATAAGAATAGTTTTTGCTTGTCTGGTAGCCCATTGTATCTGCCGATAAATCAAGCGCTCGCCTTGATATTCGAGTAACCCTTTGTCTTTACCTTCCACTCTTCGGCCTGCACCACCGGCTAAAATGAGAAGTGTGATATCTACTTGATCGCTCATAAATTATTATACTTTTAGTTAAAATAGTGCTGGTGGAGTTCATTGATATGGATCAAGTTGCATCTTTAGAATCTTAAGTAACATGACAAGTCTTGAATAAACGCTGGCTCATAGTATAGAGCCTGAAATGGATTCTACAATGAATACATCGAATAGCGATACTAGTAATGAACAACATTTAAACAATAATCTTAAATTTCTAAGCCCTTATTTTTTAGGCGCTTACGGCGAAAACAATGATATTTTAGAAGACTTATTAGTTGAATTCGTGAGAGATCACATCTACTGGCGTCGTAACTTTCACCCAGAAGATACGCCGCCTATTACACCTCAAATGATGAATGAAACTTCTTATTTGGATGCAATGGCCAATATTCGAGCGGAACTTCATTCTTTAACCGCCAAGTTAAAACGCTCTGTTCCCTTTTATAACCCTCGATACATCGGTCATATGTCATCAGATTTAATGATGCCTGCCCTACTCGCTCAACTAATCACCAATTTTTACAATCCTAATAATATTACCGGCGAATCAGGCCCGGTTACTTTGCAAATGGAGCTGCAAGTCGGCGAACAATTTGCAAAAATGTTCGGTTTTAACACTGATCAATCAAAATCACCTTGTGCATGGGGACATTTAACCAGCGGCGGTACTAATGCTAATTTTGAAAGCTTATGGAATTTTAGAGCCGCGAAATTTTATCCGATAGCCCTATCAATCGCTGCAAGAAAACTTAATCTGGAGATTGATTTAAATGTTGAATCATCGGATTTCAAACTGCTTAGCGAATACACTCAATGGGAACTTATCAATTTTTCTATCGATAGAGTGTTAGAGTTTCGTCGATTAATCTTCAATTCTGTACTGGCGACTAACGACCAATCGACACTGGTAAAATTCCAGCAAACCGTTGAAGAAAATCGAATTGAAAGCTTAGGTCCAGCTCAGTTCTTTGCTGAACACTGGCAATTGAAGCCAGCGGTGGTCATTGTGCCATCAACAGCGCATTATTCATGGGAAAAAGCCATGCGAGTCATGGGATTTGGTAGTGCATCCTTGATAAAAGTACCATTGACTGATTCGATGCGAATGGATGAAGTTGAGTTAGAACGGATCATTAATAGTTTGCATTCACAATATATTCCAATATTGGCCGTTATTGGGGTACTGGGAACTACCGAATTTGGAACAATTGATCCGATTGATCAAATTATAAGAATCCAAAAACAACAAGCCGAAAAAGGTTTAGATTTTTATGTTCACGTCGATGCAGCGTGGGGGGGGTATCTAACTAGTTTATTTAGGCAACCTAACGGTGAAATAGTCCCAATCGAAAGCATTAAAAAAGAACTAAAATATTTTCCTTCGAATCGAGTATATAAAACGTTTGATTCTTTAAAAGAAGTCGATAGTGTAACCATCGACCCTCATAAACAAGGCTATTTACCTTTTGGGACAGGTGGATTTATCGCAAAAAATAGGGATATCGTACGCTTATTGAGTACCAATGCAGACTATGTTTTCTCAGAATCTGATGAACCCGACTTTCTTCAAGTGGGTCAATATATTCTCGAAGGCTCCAAACCCGGTGCAAATGCAGCCGCTGCATACGTCGCTCATTCTGTTTTGCCCTTGGATAATTTGAATTTTGGAAGAGTTATCCGGCAGACAGTTCGTTCAGCTGAATACTTTTTTGATAAACTTAAAGAACTGAAGAAAAAACTTTCTGGTAAAGTCTGTTTAACAATTCCTTTCGAACCGGACAGCAATTTGGTTACGATTGCAGTTAACCCACATGACAATCTTTCTTTAGAAATAATGAATCAATTTTCAAAAGAAATTTATCAACAGTTAGTTCACGATCCGAATGCACCGGTTCAGTCAAAAGAGTTTTTAGGTTCAAAAACTCACCTCTCAATTAAAAACTTGAGTAAACTAGAACAAACCAATCTATTTAAAAAACTTCACTTATTTGATAAAAATAGCAGCACCAATAAGGATGACAAAATCCTGATTCTTAGACACACACTAATGAACCCTTGGCTAAGCGCAGAAAATAACGGAGAAAATTACTTAGATAAGTACTGTATTTATCTTGAAAGTATTCTATTAAAAACTGTTGAAAAATATATCAGCTAGTGATGACAGGAAGTTCCTGCCAATTGACTGAGGGAATTAAGATCTTTAATACAAAGGTATCGATCTTTAATTTCGATTAGCTCTTTTTTCTGAAGTCGAGTGATCAAACGACTCACGGTTTCAACGGCCAGCCCAAGATAATTACCAATATCACTTCGAGTCATTGAAAGGAAAAACTCTTTGTCAGAAAGACCGCGACGTCTATAACGTGCAGACAAATTCATAACAAAGGCGGCAAAACGCTCATCAGCATTCTTCTTACTCAAAAGCATCATGAGCTCTTGTTCATCACGAATTTCACCACTCATGACCCGAAAAATCTGACTTTGTAATCCAGGCAGATCACGGGCTAATGCCTCTAAACGGTCAAAAGGAATGGTGCAAACTAAAGACGTTTCAAGAGCCTTGGCAAAGCTCGGATAACTCGAAGTACTAACAGCATTCAAACCGACCATTTCTCCGGGAAGGTGAAAACCGGTTAGTTGCTCTATGCCATCAGAACTAATTGTGTAGGATTTTAAACTGCCAGAACGAATGGCATGAATGGCATCGAATTTGTCACCGGCTTTAAATAGAAATTCACCTTTTTTAAGCACTCTTTTACGCTGGATAATGTTATCCAAATGTTCTATCTCAGAATCTGCAAGCATAACGGGTAGACAAAGACGCCTAATACTACAAGTTTGACACTTGATTTGACTTGTTACATTAATATTTGCTGTCAATGCCACTCAACCGAAATGATAAAAGCAGCGATTATATCAGTTTTAATTTAGTCTGACAGCAGTTAATGCCAATTTGTGTTAATGCCAATTTGTCAGCTCTATTAAATGACCTTAGAAAAACTGTTAATAACATGAAGCTCATTTAAATAAGCGTCAAATACCATACAAATATTACGAATAAGTAACCGCCCTCTGTTAGTAACCATAATTTTGTCATTTTCAATTTGAACGAGACCGTCTTGAATAAATGGTTCCAACATTGAAAGCTCATTCGAGAAATATTGTTTAAAATCTATTGAATATTCTTGTTCAACTTTGCTCATTGCTAATTCAAAATGACAAATTAGATCAAAAATCACTCGTTTCCTAAGCAAATCGTCATTGTTAACTTCGACGCCACGCCAACTTGGAAGTTGCTCTTTATCGAGTGCCTGATAATACTCTTCAATATCTCTTACATTTTGATGGTAGTGTCCGTTAATCGAACCGATTGAGGAGACTCCAACACCTATCAGCTCATACTCTTCATGAGTGGTATAGCCTTGGAAATTACGGTGTAAACAGCCTTGTTTTTGAGCGATTGCGAGTTCGTCGTCTGGTTTCGCGAAGTGATCCATACCAATGTAGAGGTAGCCATTTTTCTGAAGATTTTCAATGATATATTGAAAAATCGATAATTTTTCCACAGCACTAGGTAAGTCTTCTGAGTTTATCCGACGTTGTGGTTTAAAGCGATGTGGTAAATGAGCATAATTAAAAACAGAAATTCTATCAGGCGAAATATCCATAACCAATTTTAATGTTTGCTCAAATGTCTGTTTTGTTTGAAATGGTAAACCATAAATCAAGTCGAGGTTGATTGACTTGAATCCGTAATTCCTAGCCTCTTCAATCATATCCCGCGTCATTTCATAGGATTGAACTCGATTGACCGCCTGTTGCACTTTCAGATCAAAATCTTGTACCCCCATGCTCATTCGATTAAAACCTAGCTCTGCTAATGCTTTAATGTCAGTGATCTCTAGTGCTCGGGGATCTATCTCAATAGAAATCTCCGTTGAATCTTCATCAGGAACATCAAACGAACCTCTAATTGCATCCATAATTTTGGTAATCTGCTCAATTGAGAGATAAGTTGGAGTACCTCCACCCCAATGAATCTGACGTAATTTGTTGTTACCAATATGGTCTGAAACTAAGCCGATTTCTTTAATTAAATTGTCAACATATTTGTCTGATTTTGAGCGATCTTTTGTAATAATTTTGTTGCACGCACAGTAATAACAAATATTCTGACAAAATGGGATATGAATGTATACGGATAAGGATTTATCCTCTGTCAATTGATTGAGGCAAGTTAAATAATTCTGTTGGTCATAATCTTCACTAAACTCTAATGCTGTTGGATAAGAGGTATATCTTGGCCCCGAAATATTATATTTCGCCAATAGGGATTCATCCCACTCGAGTTTAGTTTGTTGCATAAGTAAAACCTAATAAATAGCTTAAAAGCGGAGATTGCAGAGCAAGATAACAGAAAATTATAGATCGATGATGATCCAAATCAATCGAAATAATTTTACCAACATCAGCGATAGCAAATTATTTCTCTCATTGCACCTCTAATTGGGACTCTTTGGTAAATACTGAATCTGTTTTTCCAATTAGCCAATCGGACATCCCGACTCTAAAAAATTCTGATAAGACCTGCTTACTTGAGATGGGTGAATTGACATCAAAACTGATATCACTGCGTAGTAGAACACTCTTAAGCATTGTTCCGGGAGCGGCAATTCCATTAATACGAACCGGTAAAACGGTGCAACCACTGAGTTGGCTCAATTTAATAATGCCCGGTTTTATTACATGTCTTGGCGTATCTATGCTATGAATTCCCCCTTGAGGAAATATAGCCACAATTTCGCCCTTTTCAATCGCACGTAACGCGCTTCTAAATGCTCCCTCTACCCGACCATTACGATCAACCGGAATACATCCAGCGGCTTTGAACATCCAGTTAAAAATAGGTTTTTCATATTCTTCTTTTGCAATCATAAAACGAAGCGGCCTATCGACAGCAGCAATCAGTAAAAACGGGTCAATTGCCGAAAGATGATTGGCAGCTACAATAAGCTTATCTTCATTTGGCAACGGAATAACTACTTTACCTTGTCGATGGAATTTTTGGCAATAAAGTCTCAACCATCCATCTAATATATTAGTGACATTATGCCCCCAATCAGCACCGTTATGTTTCTTTCCAACAATAACAACGATGACTACTATCGATACTAAAATTATCGCAATCCAATAACTCATTCTTTAACTCACTTATAACAACTTCTTTGCTTCATCAATCCAAATAAGGCTCGCCATTCTTCCCGTTTTACCATCACGTCGATAGGAAAAAAATAAGGAAGATTCGTCATAACTACATATCCCGCCACCAAAAGACTTAACACTATAACGGTCGAATATTTTACGAGCAATTAAGTAAATATCGCATAAATACTTATTATTACCCAAAGGTTTAAACGCGTCGGAATTATTGCTATCGGACTCGATAAACTCAATTCTAACATTTTCACCCACTTCAAAATGTGATTGCGTAATAGCAGGCCCCATCCAAGCAATTAAGTCTGAAGGGTTTCTAGGGTATGCCTCAATCGTTTTTTGAACTATTCCATCAGCCAACCCTCGCCAGCCAGCATGGATCGCAGCAATCCAGTCACCTTGTTTATTGCAAAACAATAACGGTAGACAATCGGCGGTCATAACAGCGCAAACTTTGTTGGCTATAGAGGCATAGCAGGCATCCGCCTGCAAGTTTGCTCTTTGGTTTTTTCCCTTCGCTGGGTCTTCAATTAAGTCTGCATTAACTAGATTACAACTGTGAATCTGATCTAACCAGAACGGCGAGCTAGGTAGCCCCAAATCACTTTTTAGCTTACCTCGATTCTTGATAACCTGTTCAACTTGGTCTCCGACATGATCGGCAAGATTAAAGCTATCAAATGGCGGTAAACTATACCCACCCATTCGTGTTGTACAAAATGCTTTGATCTTGGCTGGTGCAGGCCAATCAACTTTGAGATAGTTATTATTAAACAATACTGACTTCATAAACTACTGAACATCATGTTTTTTAATCATATCAATTAATTGTGAAAAATCAGCCGGAATAGGAACCTGCCAACTTAATTTTTCTCCGGTGGTGGGGTGAACCAAACCCAGTGATTCTGCATGAAGTGCTTGACGCTTAAAAGAATCAAAATAATTGGTAAATTCTTCACTCATGCCTCTCGGCTTTAAATTACGCACTGAATAAAGCTGATCACCGACAATAGGATGATTAATATGAGATAAATGCACTCGAATTTGATGAGTTCGGCCAGTTTCAAGTTTTACCCTCAACAAGGTAAAGTGCTTAAATTTTTTCTCTATTCGATAATGAGTAATCGCCTCTTTCGCGGTTCCTCTTTCATCTGAAACAACTGTCATTTTCTTTCTAGACTGCGGGTGACGACCAATTGGCAAATCAATGGTATCTCCTGCTACAAGCGTGTGATGAACGAGCGCCAAGTATTCGCGGTCAAATTCTCGTTGCTGCAGTTGCGTAACTAAATGATTGTGTGCTTCGGCAGTCTTCGCAACCACTAACAAGCCCGTAGTATCTTTGTCTAATCGATGAACAATTCCTGCTCGCGGTTGTTTGCGCAACTCAGGAAATCTAAATAGAAGCCCATTCACTAATGTGTCTTGATAATGTCCTGGCGCTGGGTGAACCACTAAACCAGCCCGTTTATTCACTATAATCAAATCATCATCTTGATAATGAACATCAAAATCAATGTCTTCAGCAATCCATTCTCCTTGGTCTTGCATCCTAGGTACAACATCTAATGACTCGCCTCCCATAACCTTTTGCTTAGGCTTACTGATGACCTTTTTATTAACCCTAACTTGTTGATTTTTAATCCAACTTTGTAATCTTGAACGTGACAGCTCTGGAAAATAATGGAGCAATACATAATCGAGTCTTTCTCCAGACAGCTCTTCATCAATAATAAATTGCTGCGACTGAGGTTCATTTGATACATCTTTTACGGAACTTTCTGTCACTTTATGAGCCTTATCTGTTGGTTGGTGTAGCAGTTACTTGCGCCCTAAGGTAAAATACCGCCACGAAAGCTAAATATCTATTTTATTTAGCATTAAATATAACTTTAACCACTATTATTTACTTTTACGTTTATAGTAAACGTCAGCCTCTGTTAGCAAATAACAAGCTTTTTAATAATAGCGTTCATTTTAACGACTTTGAGAATCAATGAGAATAGTAAAAAGCACTTGCTTCGTTATTTTAATATCAATTTTAGCCGCTTGTTCTAGCACAGAAGAAGATGCCACTGGTGCATCTAAGATGAACAACGCGTTTCGCTTGTTCGAAAAAGCTCAACTTTCTATGTACTCTGGCAACTACCGAAGTGCCGTTGAATACTTAGAAAGGCTCGATAGTTTGTACCCTTTTGGAGCTTATTCACACCAATCCCAGCTTAATTTAATCTATTCTTATTATAAATTAAGTGATTATGCTTCAGGCGTTGCCTCCGCTGAGCGTTTTATTCGCCAAAACCCTCGTCATAAAGATCTTGATTATGCCTACTATATGAGAGGATTAATCAATTTTTCGACCGAAACAGGATTTGGTAAAGAACTATTTTCTGCACCACTCTCAGAAAGAGATGCCGGTGCGGCAAGACAGTCATTTGATGATTTTGCTGAATTGATTCGCCTTTTCCCCAATAGTAAATACGCCAAAGATGCACAAAAGCGAATGATTTATCTAAGGAATCGACTTGCGGATTACGAACTTCATGTGGCTAACTACTACATGCAAAGAGAGGCTTACCTCGCTGCTGCTAATCGGGCTAAATATGTCGTTGACCATTACCCTAAAACGCCCGCAGTTCCTAAGGCTCTGGAAATGATGATGATTTCTTATAACCTGCTCGACTTACCGGAATTGTCGGAAAACAGTCGAAGAGTTCTTTTGTTAAATTATCCCGATTATAAAATCTAGAAACTAGATTAAATTGTTAAAAAAGCACTAATAAATTGTTGTTTATTGGTCTAATTTCTATCTAATATACCAATTAAATCGCACTCTCATTTTCGTCACCGGTTCTGATTCGGATAATTTTTTCAACATCTGAAATAAAAATTTTACCATCACCGATTTTCCCTGTTCGCGCAGTCTCCATAATAGTATCGACACAGATATCAACTAAATCATGGGATATAATAATTTCGATTTTAATTTTTGGCAAAAAGTCGACCATGTATTCAGCACCACGATACAACTCAGTATGACCTTTTTGTCGGCCGAAACCTTTAACTTCGGTTACAGTCATACCTGTAATACCGGCATCACTTAACGCTTCTCGTACATCGTCTAATCTAAAAGGCTTAATAATAGCTTCTATTTTTTTCATTTAAGTACCTTTCTAGCTTTTCATTCATTGGTTCAATGTTAATTCTTAAAGATAATACCATAAGACAATAAATTACCCAGTGAAAACTAATCTATTCGGTTGATATTCCTATAGTTAAATAATCTTGGCTTCTCTGCAATTTTTTGTTCAGTATTTTTTAAACAATTTCTTTTATTACATAAGACCTAACTAACAATCATTGAGTAAAAGACTGCAATCCCATAAAATGACAGGGCAATCGTTTAACAGACAGCACAATAATGAATAAATCCGATATGATGAATAAAGCCGAAATAATTAAAGAAATGCGAGTATCTCCTAAAATCGATATCAAATTTGAAATAGGAAGAAGAATCGATTTCATAAAAAAGACTTTGCATGATTCCGGATTAAAGACTTTGGTACTTGGGGTTAGCGGCGGCATAGATTCCTTTACGCTTGGTAAACTTTCTCAGTTAGCCGTTGAACAACTCAATCAAGAAGGCTCAGGATATCGTTTCATCGGAGTGCGACTACCCTATGGCGAACAAGCCGATGAAGATGATGCTCAGTTATCGATTGAGAAAATCGCTCCATCAGAAAGCCTAACCATCAATATTAAAGAAGGTGTTGACCGATTGCATTCTGCATCAATTGACTCTTTGAGCCATATTGCTAACTCGTCCGACACCTCAAGTTTACAAGATTTTGTAAAAGGCAATGCTAAAGCGAGAGCAAGGATGATGGCTCAATATGAAGTCGCTGGAATGCTTGGAGGTTTAGTTTTGGGAACCGACCATTCGGCTGAAAATATTACTGGTTTCTACACAAAATGGGGAGATGGAGCCTGTGATTTAGCGCCATTGTTTGGACTGAGTAAAAGACAAGTTAAACAAATTGCTTTGCATCTCGGAGCACCTAGTCATTTAATCGACAAACAGCCAACCGCTGACTTAGAATGTTTATCACCATCCAAAACAGATGAAGAAGCGCTAGGCTTAACCTACCAACAAATCGATGATTTTCTTGAAAACAAATCAACGGACAATCAAGCAGATAAACGTATTATTGATATATTTAATAAAACACAACATAAACGAAAGCCTATACCGACGATCTACGATGAGTGATCTAACACGATACCCTAATGACAAATAAGAATAAAGCTCACGACTCCTCACTGGTCAAGAGTTCCTCTTGGCGAGCTCTACAAATTTTTTCTTTGTATCGTCTTATCTTGTCGATAACATTTGTTGCGGTCATACAATTAAAGCCTGATGCTAATTTTTTAGGTTCGTTTAATCCTTGGTTATTTCAAATAGCTTCGATTGTATTTTTATTTTCAGCGCTTTTTGGTCACATTGCAACCTATCATAGAAACCTCTTTAACCTGCAACTCCAATTACAAGTTGTTATCGACATTATCGTTCTTACCATTTTAATGCATGCTAGTGGAGGTATTTCTAGTGGATTAGGGATGTTAATTGCTGTTAGCACGACCGCAGTATCTATTTTAATTAGTAATCCAGCAGCATTAGGTTATTCAGTTATCGCTTCGATAGTAATTATTCTTGAAGAGTTTTATGCGAGCATTTATGGGCAAAGAAACCTCAGTGGCTTAACTCAAATAGGCATCCTTACAGTCACTATTTTGGCAACCGGTTTATTAGGTTTTTATATTTCAAATCGAATAAGAGAAAGTGAACGAAAGACGGCACAATCCATTAAAGGCCTAGCAAATATGGAGGCACTAAACGAAGAGATCATTCAATATATGTCAACGGGCGTTATTGTTATCGATAGCTTCCAAAACATTCGTTTAATTAATCGTGCAGCTTGGGCTCATCTGGGTATGCCGGAATCAACTCAAAGAAAAAAACTTGAGCAGGTTGCGACACCTCTCGCTCGTCAACTTAATCTATGGCGTCGAAAAAAATATCACCGTTCTAAACCTTTTAGAAACACCGCAACCGGACCAAATTTACTGCCTAACTTTTCTCCAATTGGTGATAGCAAGGAAAATGCTATTATTTTTCTTGACGATACTTCAATGTTGACCCAAAAAGCTCAAAATCTAAAACTTGCATCACTCGGCCGCTTAACTGCCTCAATAGCCCACGAAATTCGAAATCCGCTTGGTGCATTAAGTCATGCCACTCAGTTATTAAAGGAAACAAGCAATCTCGATAATTCAAGCCGAGATCTATTAGAAATTGTTGAAAAAAATACTTTGCGAGTTAATGAAATAATCGAAAATGTGATGCAACTTTCTATTCGAAAAACAGCTCAAGCCAAGGAAATCAATCTTTCAAATTATCTTAATAACCTAATTCATGAATATTCATTAGACAAATCACCTAGGCCTGAAATAAGTATTGAATTTCAATCAGAAGACATAATCATTCACTTTGATCAATCCCAACTGAGCCAAATTCTTATTAACTTGTTGGATAATGGTCTTAGATACGGAGAATTAAATACAGGTAAAGCCAGTCTGCTAATTATGATGGGGATTGAACCTAACAACCGAACACCCTTCCTTGACGTTATTGATAAAGGCGAAGGAATCACTCCCGAAGAAGCCGAGAATATATTTGAACCTTTTTTTACTACCTCGCGCTCAGGAACGGGCCTAGGCTTATATATTTCACGAGAGTTATGTGAGGCGAATCGAGCAAGGCTGGATTATATTCCCTTGACCACGGGCGGCTCCTGTTTCAGAATTAGTTTTTCAGATGGAAAACATCCCCATTAAACGGAAATAACTATGTCAAAGAACCCTCTTGCACTAATTGTTGATGATGAACCTGATATATTACAGCTATTGGGAATTACGCTCAGTCGAATGGATATCGAAACCAAAAAAGCAGAAAGCTTGACCCAAGCAAAACAACTTTTAGAAATTCATAATTTCGATTTTTGCTTAACTGACATGCGACTACCGGATGGTGATGGGATTGATTTGATCCAACATATTCAAACTAATTACAATCAACTGCCTGTTGCTCTGATAACTGCACATGGGAATATGGAAACTGCCATTGATGCAATGAAGGCGGGCGCTTTCGATTTTCTTTCTAAACCCGTTGATTTAACCGCTCTTCGCAATCTAATTAAAAATGCCATCAAGTTAAATAAGCCTAACGGTTCGAAAGAAGAGCCATCGTTAGAATCAACTAAAAAAATGAAGAAACAGCTCATCGGCGACACCGATGTAATGAAGGCTCTAAAACAAACTATCCTGAAACTGGCCAGAAGCCAAGCACCAGTTTACATCAACGGAGAATCTGGAACAGGAAAGGAAATGGTTGCTAAATTAATTCATCAAAAAGGGCCTAGATCCAACAAGCCATTCGTAGCTGTGAATTGTGGTGCTATTCCGTCAGAATTAATGGAAAGTGAGTTTTTTGGTCATATTAAAGGTAGTTTTACCGGAGCCGTTTCTGATCACAAAGGTTTATTTCAAGCGGCAGAAGGTGGCACTTTATTTTTAGATGAAATTGCTGAATTGTCTCTTCCCATGCAAGTAAAATTACTAAGGGCTATTCAAGAAAAATCAATAAGGCCTGTCGGTTCAGAGAAAGAAATTGGGGTTGATACCCGAATTTTAAGTGCGAGTCATAAAGATCTTTTAGCATTAGTCAACCAAGGCGATTTTAGACAAGATCTTTTCTATCGTATTAATGTGATTGAAATTAAAGTTCCAGCCTTAAGAGAGCGAAAAGCCGATATCCCTAAATTAACTCAATACCTACTTGAACAGCTATCTGCGAGTCATGGGGTCGAGATGACAGCTGTTTCCGATAATGCATTAGCCGCATTATCTCAATACGATTTTCCAGGTAACATCAGAGAGCTTGAAAACACTTTAGAAAGAGCTTTAACCCTTTCTTCCAACACTAGCATTAGTGCTGAAGATCTCAACTTACCTAGCTCTAATGCAAACAATGAAGCTAATCCAAACAATTTATCGAACAGAGACCAACAACCGCTGGACGAATATCTTGCAGATATTGAACGAAATGAAATCTTAAACGCTCTAGAGGAAACTAAGGGTAATAAAACCAAGGCTGCTAAGCTATTGGGTATTAGTTTTAGAGCGATGCGATATAAACTTGAAAAAATTGGATACGACCAAGACTAGCTCAGCCCCAAACCGATTTGTAAGGACAATCTTCATAGACTCATATTTGCTAACTCATATTTGCTGACAAACTTCTAGTTAAGCTCTTTAGGGACAATCTCTTACATAAATACTCGCTTATCTCTAACGATTATTTAGGCAATATCTTCGCTCAATAAAAGAATTTAAGCCTCCCTTTTTAATCCTCTTTAATAGATAATGAAACTGCTTAGGAAAGCCAACGACTATATAAGGAGATATCATCATGAAACAATCTAGTGCTGGATTTACACTCATCGAACTACTCATAACCATCTCAATAATTAGTATATTATTAGGATACGCCTTGCCATCATTTAGCGACTTACTAGAAAAAAAGAAGGTCGATGCTAATGTCCAGAGACTAACACAAACGCTACAACTTTCCAGAATCAAGGCTATTAATGAAAATATAAAAGTGACTTTGTGTCCAATCAATCAAAACTTGGTCTGTTCATCTGATTGGTCGACCGGTTATATGTCATTTATCGACAAAGATGGAGACAGGCAGTACGGTGGACAAGACGAGCTATTATTAGAGTTTTATTCGCAAGATGAAAAGGCACAATTAAGCTGGCGAGCTTTCGGTCATAGACGTTCGCTACAATGGTTAGAAACAGGAATTACTAACCATCAAAACGGAAGTTTTGAATTATGCTATGACGGTGATGAAAAGAAATCTAGAGCACTTTTTCTCACCAAAGCAGGAAGAATAAGATTTTCAAAAGATACCAACGGCGATGGTATCCATGAAAACTCAAAAGGTTCACCAATTAGCTGTTAGAGAAAAACCAAGCAAAGATTCCTTTATTTAACCTAAACTCGAGATAATTAATCAGGCTGATAAACTTTCACTTTATAGCCTTTATTGACCAGCTCCTCGGCTTGTAGCTGGCTCATGATCCCCTTGTCACAGTATAGTAAATAACTCTTTTGCTGATCGAGTTCGCTTGTTGATTGTAATTTAAAAAAGGGGATCGCAATGACCTCATTAGCCGTCAAACGAAGAGGTTTAATGGCAGACTCATGGGGATGACGAATATCAATGATTATTTCGTCAGTATTGGGCAATTTAGCCACATCAATATTTTCTATGTTGGATGTTGTTGAATAGATTTCATCGATATTCTCAACCTTACGGGTTTCAAAAGCTTGCTTTAAAATATCAAAATCAAAACGCTCTTCTTCAGCTTCAACTTTTCCTAACTTTGCCCGAGTGGTTGGTTTGTTAGATATAACACCACAATACTCTGGCATTACAGCGGCAAATTCTGCACAACCTATTTGGCGTGAAAGTGAAATAATTTCAGGCTTGTCCATGACAATTAATGGGCGCATAACGAGTGTTTCACTCACTTTATCAATTACCGACAGGTTAGTTAGTGTCTGACTCGACACTTGTCCAACCGCTTCTCCGGTAACGACAGCAGGTGCATTAAACTCATCAGCGACTTGATTAGCCACTCGTAACATCATTCGTTTTAGAATAACGCCCATTTGAGTGTGATCAATTTTAGTCAAAATTTCTTCAACCACTTTTTCAAAAGGAATAGTAATAAAAAGAGTTCGGTGAGATGAGGAATATTTTTCCCAAAGATAATGGGAAACCTGTTTGACCCCTACTTCATGAGCGATTCCACCTAAATTAAAAAAACAAAAATGGGTTCTAATCCCCCTTTTCATCATTAAATAACTTGCGACAGAAGAATCATATCCCCCAGAAATCAAACTAACGCAGGATTCCTGCTGCCCCATAGGGAAACCACCCAACCCTTGGATTCTTTTAACCACGGTTAGTAATTTGTCACCTCTGATTTCAAGTTGGACATTAACTTCTGGATTTTTCAGCTGAACGCCTGAAGCTTCGCTATTATGCAACAATGCGCCTCCGGCTTGTCGCTCCACATCTATCGAGTTAAACGAATGCTTTCCAGAGCGCTTAACTCTTACACAAAATGTCCTTTCTTTAACCTGTTCCTTGTATTCTTTTATGACGATATTTGCAATATCATCAATGCTAGAAAAATCATGTTCATTAACCTTAAGAATAAAATCGATCCCAGGAGTCGATTTAAGCCGGTCGACAATTACCGATTCGTATTCTTGGTAGCCTGATTCTATGTCTAATTCTATAAGATCCCACGTACCAAATATTTTCGGTTCATTAATAATGGGAGACAGTACTTTCTTTAAATTTTTTCTAAGTTGAGAAATAAATTGCTTGCGAACCGGCCGGCTCTTGACGATGATTTCTGGAAATAATTTAATTACAAATTTCATACAATAAAACGAGAGTAGCAACAGAGGCCGCTATTCTAGCCGATCTATTGATAGATTACTTTGTTAGTTTAATTTTATTTTTGTTTTTGTTTTTGTTTTTATTTTTTTTGGGGCAAGTGAAAATATGCTTCCTATAATATAAGCGAGCAATAACAAGCTTAGGCTCGTATTAAACCAACAAAATGGCCTTCAATCGCTAGATCTTCAGCCGGTAGAATAATAGGCTGATAATTATCATTTGCTGGTTGAAGTACGGCGTTTGCTCCCTGTTTTTCCAACCGCTTAACCGTCACTTCATCATCAATTCTAGCAACAACAATTTGACCTACATTGGCAGTGTTAGATTTTCGGACAGCAATCAGATCACCGTCAAGAATACCTTCATCAATCATACTATCGCCCCTAACTCTTAATAAAAATGTCGGCTTTTTACGTTTTAATACCTCTGGAATAGTAATGTAAGATTCAACATTTTCAATAGCTTCAATCGGCAAACCAGCAGCAACCGAACCAAGCAAAGGTAGCTCATCTTCATTATGTTGATTAAGAAGACGGATCCCTCTTGGCTTGTCGGGATAAATTTCGATCACATTCTTTCTTTCTAAGGCTTTCAGATGATCCGCTGCTGCTTTAGATGATTTGACGCCTATCAGTTCAGCAAGCTCTACATGAGAAGGTGCTATGCCATAATCCTCAACATATCTGGTCAAAGCATCAAGTACTTCTTGCTGTCTTTGAGTGAGTTCTTTAGTCATCTTTAAATCCTCTCGAATCATTCTAATTTGAATGGGTTAGCTGCTAGACTATTTATCAGGAGAAATCTATTACTCTTGTTATCAGCAGAAATCTATTACTCTCGAACTTTGCGACCTAGCCGCACAAGCACTACCCGTACAAATAGTACTTTAGACCTTTTTGATCGGTTTGTAAACCATTAATTATTTGGTATTTTATTCAGCCCTAAATAAGTTAGCTAGAATGGAGCAAAAAGGGACTGAATATATTTTGCAGTAAACTAGCGAGAATCGCTTCCCGAAAACCGCTGGAACCAAGTATCATCCATAGTGTGACGGCTTTGAGCAGTAAAATTATCAATTACATTAGGTAACAGCTGATAACCGACCCATTGATTTCGTCCACTTGTTTTGGCTTGATAGAGTGCTTTATCGGCAATTTCTAACGCTTCTTCCCAAGACCAATTATTAACCACTTGTTTTACCAAAGGATAGAAACAAAATCCCACAGAAATAGTGAGGTCAATTGATTCACCATTTGCGCCTTTGTAGGTATGACTATTAATCTTTTTTAGCAAGCGGACACACATTTCTTCCACCCCTGAAACATGATCGGGGCGCAGAGCAATTAAGAACTCCTCTCCTCCCCAGCGGATCAGGTAATCACCATCACGAATATTATCATTGAACGAAGCGACCACCTGTTTTAAAACCTCATCACCAGAATTATGGCCATATTGGTCGTTAATCTCTTTAAAGAGGTCAAGATCCGCCAACATCAGCACAATATTTTGTTCGACCGATTCGCTGGAAGCATTTCTGACATAATGAGCGATATCACTCATAATTTGTTTAACGAAATAACGGCGGTTATGCACGCCAGTTAATGGGTCGGTGTAGGAGTAAATAGACAGTCGGTTATTGGCCTCCTCTAACTTATCATTCGAAATCAACAGCTCTTTGGTTTTTTCACTAACCATTTTTTCGAGCATCGCCACTTTGCGCTTATTTCGATAAATAGCTAACCTGTATAACCCATAAAAGAACAGTAGACTGGTAGCGACCAGCAGAATTTTGAAATAGATGGTTTCATGGAAACGGGCATTGACAGTAAAGCTCAAACGAGTGGGGTTTTCCGGCCAGAGTCCATTACGATTACTCGCCATCACCTCAAAGACATATTTACCATGTGGCAAATTAGTATAAATGGCTTCTCTGTTATTTCCATTATTAATCCAATTAGCGGAATAACCCACTAACCGATGCCTATACTTAACTAACCCGTCGTCCAGACTGGTTAAACCAATATACCTGAAACTAATATCCTTGCTATCAAAAGCAGCCTCTTTATGCACATAGATACTTTGGCTAAAAAAATACATATCAAAATATTGCTGTTGAATACTGATGGCCTCTATGACCGTATCAACGAGTGGTTGGTCTTTTATTACTTTGGATGGTTCTAATTTTAATACGCCACTTCTTGTAGGTAACCAAATATCGCCTGCAATGACTGCCGATTTTGCATGTCCCGCGCCGTTACAACAATAGGCTTTCTGACTACCTGCAACATAACCACTATCGTTTAAAATAGGTTCCGCCGAAACTTGTTTGCTATTTCCATTAACAAAGTCTACTAACTCCGATAGATATAGGCGATAAACACCATCAAAACCAGACACCCATAAAGAGTCTTCGAGTAAGTTCAGACTAAACGAATCGTTAAACACTAAACCATCCGCTTGGCTAATATTGACCCATTGTCCTTTAGAATAGATAAACAGGCCTTGGCTATAAGTTCCTACAATTAAATAATTTTCATATTTGGCGAATCCAGTAATAAATGTTTGCAAACGACTATCTTCAACTTGAAGGAGGCCATCGCTAGCGTCGAATTTTAGCAAACCAATCTGAGAGCCAAGAAAAACATCACCCCCAAACTCAACAACGCCCCTAAAACTCTCGCGTTCATAACGACCACCAAATCCAAGGTGAACGAGCGATTCATTTTCAACCTTATAACTTCCTTGAACTGTGACCAACCAAAGAACCCCCTTAGAATCTCGATATATCCCATTAATTTGAATACCAAGCAATGGATCAAGGTAGTCGCTTTCAATTCGGCTCCCATCTGGATTAAAATGAGCAACACCACCCTTGGTACCAACCCAAATGGATCGATCCTTATCAATAAATAATGTATAGACTGATGGATCTGGAAGCTGAGATTTGTTGATAAAGGATGAAAAGTGGTGATCTTGCATCTTATAAACACCTTTGTCAGTGCCAATCAGAAGGTCAGATAAATCTTCGCCTACCACGCTCCAAATTAAACTTTCACTGATACCATGTGCTTGCTCATACCTTACAGACCAGCTATCCCAAAGTTGGAACAGACCTCTATCACTAGTACCTAACCAGAGAACATTATCTTTGTCTCGCATAAAAGTTGATACACGAGGATAGCTCAGGGCTTCCGAATTATTGTGTAACTTATCGCCATTTAAGCGATAGGTTCCTATGTCGGATGCCACCCATAGAAGGTTATTGTTATCGAGATACAAACTATTCGCCGGCTCATTCAACAAATGAGCGATATCCTTAGGTTGCTCAAAGCCGTCATCTCGGAAAACCAACAAACCCTTAGAGGTGGCTAACCAAACATTTTGCTCAATAACTTGTATATCATTAACTGACGCCTTAACGAATGCTTCAGGGAGTTTTTTAACGGTTAATTGGCCATTGTCAAAAAATGTTAATTGACCGCGTCCACCGATCATTAATTGTTCATTAAAAACAGCCAAAGCATAGCTTTCTGTCGATGGAAACAACATTTCTAACTGATCATTAACGACCCTAAAAACGCCGCTTACAGAAGAAACGAGAAGCTGCTGCTGATATTCAAATATACGACTGGGTTTAACCATTAAATTGGATGGTTCAGGGATGGCAGTGAAACCATTGGTATCTAATTTAACAAGAGCATTATCGGTTAGCACCCAAAGCTGGTTATTTGAGTCAAAGTTCAGATCAGCAATAATATTGCTGCTAAACGCTTTGCTATTCGCCTGATTAAAAGCGACGAACTCCTTACCATTAAAACGGGCAACACCACTCTGAGTACCGACCCAAATATATCCTTTATCGTCTTGAGCCAAAGATGTAACCGAAATTTGCGGTAATTGCTCATCAACGCCCAACTTTTTAAAATTATACTGGGAAAGATGTCTTTCGGGATCAATAGCGTCCGCAGTTGAAGCGTAAAGCAACAGCGTTAAACAAATAGATTTGAAGAAAGATTCTAAATAAGTCGTAATATTAATAACCGCCAGCTAAATCTTAAGTTACGTCGGACAAATTATTTGTAGCTAAGTGTAAGCACTATAAAAATCAGCTTACCTCTATAATAATAGCAGCAATTTCAAATAATGGAATTTAGTTTGGTTAAATATCAACCATGTATATTGGCAAGATTTGATTCGATCAAATCAAATTTTGTTTGAAGTTTTTTAGCAGAAATACTTCCTTGAACTTTTACCTTAGTTGCAAACAGGCTGACACGGTATTCTTCCATCATCCAAAATAACTCGTTGATAAGTTTTTTGGTTTTAGTATCACATTCTGCCCGATCAAATTCTAAAAACCACTGCTGCCACTCTTGCCAATTTTCAAGAGCCTGCTGCTCTTTGGGAAAATTCTCCTTTATTCGAGTAATACGGGAATCTATTGCTTGAAAATATCGACTATAAGTTGAAAATAATTGACTGCCAAGTTGAATAAATTTATCTCCATTCCACAAGTTAAGAATTTGTTGTTTGATCTCCTCGACCGACTCCTGATAAACATCACTATTTAATTCCGATAAGTGACTATATATCTTATCAACTTGCCGCAGAAGCTTAATCAACTGAGTCAAATTTTGTGCAATTTTTTGTCTCGCGCTAGACGCATATATTTCACATAAATTAAGAAACTCTTTTTCCGTACCAATTGGTCGTTTTTTATTATCTAAAATTTCTATGGCAACCGATAAAGCGACCCAATCTAACAGAAGATCAAAACCGCCAAATCGAATCTGATATTTTTCTAGTTCGCGGCGCTCGGGCCACCCGTTTTTAATATCCTTGATAAGGCGAAGTTGATTCAGCAAGATTAATCTTGCGACACCATGTCGATGGTTCAGGCGTGCTGACTCAAAATCTGAAAAATCAGTCATCTCTACATGAGTATCCTTGTCCTTTAAACCATGAAAAATTCTAACTTGATTTCCCGCTATATTCTTTATCACTTCCAGTTCAATATCAAAGTTAGGCCACGAATATAATTTTGCCTGTTGATTTTTTTTGTCTGAATGAAATTTTGTTTGCTTATCCTGCGTTCCAGCGCCCTCTTTTAGTTCAACGAGTTTATGGCTTATCTTCCGCTGACCATTTTCCAAAGGTTGACTGTTAAATTTCATTTTTAAATGAACTGGTAAGGCATCCAGTTTAAAATCGCTTTCAGTTAAGTGAACGCCTTTAAGCTGATTGAGCGTTTTAGTCATTAAAGACTTAAATGGTTGCTCGAAATAGTTCTGTATCGTTAAAATTTTATCCGCACACTCTCTAGCGGTTTGAGCTAAAGGAATTAATGGTTTTCTATGAACTTTTGGTAGTGCTTTTAGAACCGCCAGAATCTTCTCATTTAAATAACCGGGAACTAACCAATCAAAATCACCTTGCTTAAACTGGTGTAACATTTCCTTTGGAATATCAACCGTAATTCCATCCTCAGCTTCACCTGGAGAAAAACAATAAGAAATAGGTAAAGAAACACCTCGAATAAAAATCTCGGAAGGATATTCATCAATTGAATCAACCTCATTTTGTGATAGGGATTCCTTACTGAAAGAAAGGCTTTGATTTCGCTCTTGCCATTGACCTTTTAACCACTTCTTTAGTCCTAGTGAGTTAACAATGTGATCGGGGATTTTGTTATCATATTTCTTTGCTAGTTCCTGCTCAGCAATTAATAGATTAGATCTTCGCAATTTTTCTTCTTCTAAACGAATACACTTGATAGCTTCTCGATTCCTGTTTAAAAAAGGAAAATTCTGATTTAAATTGTCTTTAGCAAGACCTTCTAATAAAAATAGCTCTCTCGATTCGATCGGGTCAATTTTGCTATAGTCAGTTAATCGACGATTAACAATCGGCAAACCTAATAAGGTTAAATTTAGAAAACAAGCAGTATGACCATTTTTTTTACGCCAATGAATATCTTGATAATGGCTCTTAGTCAAGTGGGGAGCGATTTGTTCAATCCATTCAACTTTTATTGGCACGTTTGACCGAGCATAAACTTTATCGGTTTCTATCATCTCCGTAGAAAGCAACCATTGGCTATTTTGTTTAAAGAAAGTTGATGATGGATGTATCCAAACTTTTAATCCTCTAGCGCCTTGATAAGATCTGTCTTGGGTTTTCATCAATAGATGACTAATAAAACCACAAATGAGTGAACGATGAATTTCATCAGGTTCCGCCGCTTGTTGATTGAGACTAACACCTAAATTATTGATGTTTTCTTTTATTTGCTGATAGACGTTTTTCCATTCAAGCCAACCTACAAAGTTGATCATGTTTTTTTGGCACCAACGCTTAAATTGGTTTGAGGAACTGTTTTTTCTTTCTTTTTGTAAATAGCGCCATAAATTAATCACCGAAATAATATCGGATGTTTTTTCAATATATTTTGCATGTAACTGATCGGCTTTTTGTTGCCCATCATGTGGTCTTAACCTGACGTCTCGAACACTTAAAAAACTTGCAACAATCAGCATCTCATCTACGGCTTTAAGCGTTGGTTCTAAAAGAATCCTCGCTAACTGGGGATCCAAGGGTAACAATGACATTCGTTTACCGATAGTTGTAATTTGCCTCCGCTCATCCATAGCAGCCAACTCAAAAAGCAAATTGAATGCGACCTTCCATTGCCTTTCATCTGGCGGCTCTATGAAAGGAAAAGATTCAATTTGTTTTACCCCCATCGACTTTAATCGCAACACAACCGAAGATAAATTAGTTCGCTTAATTTCAGCTTGAGTAAACTCTTGGCGGAGGTCAAAATCATTTTCTGAATAAAGCCGAATACAAATACCTGGAGCAACTCGTCCACAACGCCCTTTTCTTTGTTCTGCACTTGCTTTTGATATTTTTTCGACCGGTAGCTGCTGAATTTTATTTCTTTGACTATATCGACTAACTCGTGCGGTTCCTAAATCTATGACAAATAAAATATTAGGTATGGTTAACGAAGTTTCCGCGACATTGGTAGCAATAACTATTTTTCTTTTGCCAGAAATCTTAAATATTGCTTGTTGTTCATTGATACTTAAACGGGCATAAAGTGGCAAAATTAGTATGTTAGAATAATCTTGTTGTTTCAAAAACTTGGAAATGCTTTTTATTTCATGCTCTCCGTGCGAAAAAATTAGAATGTCACCACTTGGAGCGCTCAAACAGGAATCAACCGCAAATTTTATATTCATCATTTCAAGGTCAGTGCTATCACTATTTGAACTTTCTTCAATCGGTTGGTATTTGACTTCAACAGGAAATGTTCGGCCTTCTACGGTTACAATTGGTGCATGATTAAAATATCTGGAAAAACTTTGTGGATCAATGGTTGCCGAGGTGACGATAACCTTTAGCTCTTTCCTTTTTTTCAATAGCTGCTTTAAAAAACCTAAAAGAAAATCAATATTCAGACTTCTTTCATGGGCTTCGTCAATAATAATTACTTGATATCGACTGAGCATTGGATCGGATTGAAGTTCAGATAACAATATGCCGTCAGTCACTAACTTGATTCGTGTATTATTATTATATTTGTCAGCAAAACGAACGGAATATCCGACAAAGTCACCGAGAGGCTTTTTTATTTCGCTAGCTATTCTTGCTGCAACGCTGGTTGCTGCAACTCTTCTTGGTTGAGTGTGCGCAATTAATCCACGAGTTCCTAGTCCAGCTTGCAAGCAAATTTTGGGTAACTGAGTCGTTTTACCACAGCCCGTCTCACCTGCCACAATCACAACCTGGTTGTCTTTTATTAATTCAATAAGTTGTTGAACCTTTTCAAAGATCGGCAAAGTTTCTTCAATAGAAATTGAAGGTAATTGGCTTTCGATTTGTTTGGTTTTATTTTTCGATTGGTTTTTTAGGTTTTGTAATTTTTCTTCGAGTTGTTCCGTCGCCTGATGCTTTTTTTTTCGTTGCAAAATTGTCTTACTTAAAGAAAATATTTTTCCCAAGTCTCTCACTTGGTATTCGTTTATATCCATGGTTTACTGGTATGTTTAAATTTTCATCGTCATACAAAAGAAAAGCCTGCTTTTGCAGGCTTTTTTAACTAACTATCGTTAATAATTAATTCCAAAAAGAATGGGGTGCTCTCAGTTCACCAATAAATTCTGCAACCGGCTTATAAAAATCTTTATCTTCCCAATAACCTGTATGACAAGCAGGGTTCCAAGATGTCGCGGCACTACCGACATTGATCTCAAAATCAGCGTCAACATTGGCATTAAATTCATCCGATAATCCTTTCAATGGATAAGCAACAATATCATCCTTATCGTAGAAATTATACCAACGAGTTCGCTTGGCAAGATCAGCAGGGAGAGCTTTGCCCGTGATTTTACAACAATGACCTAATTCCGAATCCACACCACTCATGGTATAAATACCTTGTGGGTTACCGAAAGTAACATAACCAGCCAAAGTTTTCATAGTCTCAAAGTTACTCTGTCCTGAGCCATTTTCCTGCATAGCACGAATATAGTGACTCATCATTACACCACCATAAGAATGTGCCAATACAACCAAAGGGGTTTCATCTGGATTAACCCGTCTGTGAGCCGCAAATTTTCTCATACCATCTTTTATGCGGTTATTAATAGCCTCATAAATAGCTGTTCCAGGTGTATAAAGTAATGCTAAAGCTTGAGCATCTACCATTATCTGGCGAAGGTTCTGATACGCAAGATCGCCTTTATAGTTAGCTTTTTCTCTAAAAGCAGCCAGTTCATCCTTTACAATATCAGCCCAATAGATCTCAAAAAACAAAAGGTCATCCTCTAAACGCCCTTCTCCACCCTTCATATACTCTTCGGTGATACGATGTTTCAACTCAACAGAGTAGAATTCTTCTTCGCTACCCAGCCCATGAACGACAGCAATCGCAAGTCTTTTCATTAAGTTTTCCTCTCTTAGGTGATATATACCGAGTGTGCTTGGTATCTTATTATTATCGATAACCTAATCATAAAATAATCGAATAGAGATTGCTAGTGGTAATCTGGTAATGAATAAAATTGCAAAACTTCTGTTTAATTGACTAAAACATCTACCGCAAAAGCAGCCATTTGTTTATTTGAATGCCCAACACCTTGAGCAAAATTAATCTGCCAATTTAGATTGGCACTTATGTTAGCCGACTGAATTTTGGATTGGTTATAAAAAAAGATACCTCGATCTAATCGGTTATCACCTTGCTTCAATGCATTTTTAGTCTTTCTCAAATATTTAGCCTTAGGATCTGAGTCCTCGGTCCCCAACAATACAATCAGCTTTTTAGAAAAAGCTTGTTTCAATGCTGATGTGTCCAGATTAGTTCCCCTCAAACCGTAGGGGTATTCTTCATCAAGCAAAGGTAATGTATACCAACCAGCATTCGCAGAAATTGCTTTGTTTATTCTTGCTTGTGGATTAAGCATTAAAAAACGATGAACAAACTGAGCACCTGCGGAGTGACCATAAATGTTATATTTTTGCTGATCAAGTGACAAATTACTGCGAACTTTATCAAATAACGGCTCGACCACGGAAAATGACCAATCCTCTCTCTTCCTTGGTCGCTTTAATTTATCGTGCATATTGCCCAGATTATAAGACAAACTTTTAGGATATTGCTGCTGACTAAAGTGTGGAACGATACCCACCATTTTGTGCAATTTTAAATAGGGCAGCCATTCGTCTAAATATCTTTCCGCATCACGCTTTACCCCATGCATAATAAATAGGACTTGAGTGCTACTTTCTATCTTCTCAGGCCGATATACCCAAACATCAAGCTTTTTACTTGCAGAGTAATCGAATACAAATTGCGATTTTCCCTGCGGTATTTGAAGTGGCGTAGAGCGAGTATCTTTAGCGATGCTCGGAATACTCACTGAGCTAAGAATAATAAAACCGAGTATCCAATAAATGTGCTTAAACGCTATCGTCACGAATAAAATCATTTAACTATCAATCCTATAAAATTCAGTATCATTAAAAGCTTAACGCACAATTATTGGCTTCAATTTGAGCTATTCCAAAGCTTGATCAGCATAAATAGCAGTCTTAGACGATATCTCTGAAGAGAATACGCCTCGATATGCCCCTTTCCCATTCATTGAAAATACCACTTTTCCTTCAGGCGAAATCGCAATAATGGCTCCCTTGCCACCGACTTTATCTAAAGTTTGCCTGACCACCGTATCAGCAGATTTTTCAAGCGATTCGCCCTTAAATTCAACTCTCGCACAGATATCCCTTGCAACGGTATAACGCATGAAATATTCACCGTGCCCTGTCGCCGAAACAGCGCAAGAATCATTTGAGGCAAAAGTGCCTGCACCGATAATTGGAGAATCGCCTATACGTCCATATTTCTTGTGGGTTCTTCCACCAGTCGAAGTACCGGCAGTCAAATTGCCTTTACTATCTAAAACAACCGCACCAATTGTCCCAAACAGGTTTTGTGGGTTTTGATTGAATGTTACTTTTTTTCGTTTCGAACGCTGGTAGGCTGTTTTTGAAGATTTCCATCGATTTTCTGTGAAAAAATACATCGGGTTAACTATTTCCAAGCCTTGTTCCATCGCAAACCAATCCGCACCTTCACCGGATAACATAACGTTTTTGGTTTTCTCCATCACCAATTTTGCTGCCGAAATTGGGTTCTTTATTCGACTACTTCCAGCCACCGCACCAGCTTGCCTATCTACACCTTGCATGATTGCAGCATCGTGTCGCGCTGTCCCAAATTGATCAATCGCTCCACCTCTCCCAGCATTAAACAAAGGCGAATCCTCTAAGACAATTAAAGCGGCTTCAACGGCGTCACTTCCTGAACCGCCTTTCGATAAAATGAGTCCCCCTTTTTGCAACGCTAGGGTCAGAACATTTCGATATTCTTTTTCCATTTCTGCCGTCATCTTATCTTTTGACTTAACCCCCGAGCCACCGTGGACAGCAATAATCCATTGAGGTGACTCACCCACGTAGGGGACTTGAGTCGCTCCATTGAGTAATTTTTTTGAGTCACTCTTTGCTTTGCTAGCGGTACCACAAACCAACACTAGTGATATTAATAAAACGGAAAGATAACGGAACAATTGAATCTCCTTACAGAAAAATAAAAAAATAGGATTAGAATGACGGCGAATAAGATAGTTAAATATTCACCGTCATCAACAAAGGAATTAGAAATCAGACCTTAACTTAATGTAGTACTCTCTTCCTCTAATTGAATGTACTTGTGAAGAATAACCTCTCGAAGCATCCGCAATCGGTGGAAGTTCGTCAGAAATATTATTTACTCCAAAACGTAACCGAGTTCTAAATTTTTCGCCAAAAAATAAAGGCAATCGATAATCTAGGTAGAGATTTACTCTTTTATGGCTATCGACTCTAAATAGATCATCTTCGCCGTCACCGTCAATATCTACGTTGTCAGCGCTAGTATCATCAAATCCACTAACATAGCGCATCGATGTACCAACTTTCCATCGGCCTTTATTCCAAATTAGAGAAACGCTTGATCGTCTTTTCGGGTGCCCGTTTACCTCTATACGATTAACTGTTAGCGCATCAAACTCATTACCAAAACGAGGATTTTCAACCAGTGCAACTAACTCATCATTTCGATAAATATCCAGCTCTTTAAGCTCAGAAAAATCCGCTCTAAGTTTAAATGTTCCCATTGAATTAAAATCAAACTTTGCTGAAATACCTACATCTAATCCTCTCGCTGTTTGACGATCAAGATTTATAAAAGGATCTAATACTTCAAGCACTTGACCTGCAATTGGTACTTGGTTTTCAGGGTTTGCCAAATTGTAATCGTTAAAAGCGGCAATTTCTTCATCAGTCGCTGCCGCTCTTATAACATTCGGGTTTGATGAACCTTCAAGTCGTCGGATAAAATCTAACGCTAGACTTTCCTGAACGCCGAAATTATCAATCATATCAGTTTGTTCAAACTCCCATAAATCCGCGTAAAAACGAAATGAATCGACCCATTCTGCATCAATCCATTCTTTAAAATTAACACTCATTCCAACAATACTGGTTTCCGTATCTTCAGGTCTTAACTCAGAGTTAGAAATTCTCAAAGAACGTAAATTTGCATCACCAACATCTTCTGGATTACCAATCGCATCGGCACGGACAAAATCAATGTTTCCATCATTAGTTCGACTAATCGCTGCTCTGTTTAACTGAACTAAGTTAGGCGCTCGAAATCCTTCTGAATAGGCGGCTCTAAAAGCAAGACCCGATACAGGGGTATAAGATAGAGCAACTTTAGGTGTAAACACATTTTCTTCAATATCGTCAAAATACTCAAATCTACCGGCTAGTTGAAGGTTTAATTCGTTAGAAAATGCTTTCTTGGACTTCTCAATCAATGGTACTAAAGATTCTAAATACACAGCATAAACGTTCCTACTCGCATCTGAATCTTGGGTTGGACTTTGACTAACAATATCCGATATACCATTACCTAGGTCGTTAAATCGAATGGTTCCATCAACTCTGGAATCCTGATCATCTTCATAGGCCTCATTTCTATAATCAAATCCTGCAGCCATTCCAATTTCGCCAGCCCAATTCGAAAAAGCATCGGGTTTGCTCATTCTAAAATCAAGTGTCGCCAGCGAAGTACTACCTTCAGTGATTCGCTCGACTTGAACAGCTCTTAGTTGTTCAGATGAATTCCCATTTGGTAAAAAGGGATTCAAAGCCTCTGGCGTAGATAAGGCTAACGCCTGATTTAATAATGTTTTTGAGAATCTATTTTCTGAATCAGTGGTTTCATTTTCACTGTAACCAACAGAGGTTTCCCAATCCCAACTTTTATAGTCGCCTCTAAGTCCCGTCAAAACTCGATAAGTTGTCGAGCGAGTTTCTATGATTCGAGGTCCACCTTCTATTGGACGCCAATTTCTTATAAGAATATCGTATCCTTCGTCAGGAACATCCCCATCTTCTAAACCGACTAGCCTATTAACTGAGCCTACAGCTCCAAAGGGGTTATAATAATTAGTTCGAGGTACGATAATTCCATCGGCGACGGTGATAGGACTTGGAGCACGTTGTGCTTCAGTTTTAGAACGATAGAAAAGCAAATCTGCAAACCCTTCGGTACCATTTTCAAATTGATGCTCTATTAAGGTGTAGAAATTTTGTCGTTTTGCATCTGAAATTAACTGCCGTCCCTTAGCTAACCTTGGATCAAGAAAACTAAGAGGAAAACCGTTTCCCAAACTATCTTGGGTTTGAAAATTATTGAAATCGAATCTTAGTTCAGTCGGAACACTATTTTCACCAATCGCCATACAACCGTCATTGCTTGTTCCAATTTGCACTCGTGAGTCGTCATCAAATCCACAAGGTTGTATATGAAAGCGACCGCCTCTGGTTAGATCTCTATCTGATATTCCATTGTCACTTGCGTAATCTCTATCCAAATCAACATTTTCATCTTCAAAAAGCCCCGTAATGGGATCATATGAACTAACAACCTCAAAGGTACCAAAGGGAGAACTACTTGAGGTATTTCTAAAATCATTCGAATCCCCCCAAGGAGAATCTAAGCCTTGTAAAAAATTTCGTTTGTCAACGCGGTTAAACTGTTCTCCAAGCTCTGATGCGTACAAGCCTGAGCGTTTAAACATCGATCCGACAACAATCGCCTTGGTATTTCCCTCGTTTAGTTCAAAACTACCCGCAAAGTCGAGTAACTTTTCTTCTGAATCAGTTCCTTCTAGAAAATCTTGGCGATAACTAATACGATTTTTTTTCAAATCAGTTGTAAGTACAGTATTAACAACACCTGCGGTAGCATCTGAACCATAAAGTGCCGATGCTCCATCTCTTAACACTTCAACCCGCTTGATCGCTGACGAAGGAAACGCATTCACATTAGTGACACTTCGAGGCACCGATCCGACATCTTGATTGATCCCATGTGCTGTGATTCGTCGACCATTCAATAAAACCAAGGTATTTCCAGAACCAAGCCCCCTCAAATTAACCGTTGCGATGTCTCCACGGGCATCATTAACGCCATCAGCCGATTCGTTAATTTCGAAATTCCCAGCTTGAGGAAGATTAGATAACATGTCACCGGTACTACTTTCTCCATATGCATCAAGTTCCTCAGCAGTTAAGCTCGAAACGGCAATTGCACCAGAATCAGACGCGCCAGATATACGACTTCCCGTTACTAATAAAGTATTATCATCTTCCATGGAATTTTCTTCCTTAGTAACTTCATTTTTCGACTCTTCATCCGAACCATCAGTCTCCTTAGGTTGCTCTATTTGCTTAATCTCGCTCTTGACCGGGGTGTTTTTTTCCTTGTACTCCGATATTCTAGATTCTGAGCCAACAGCAACAGTTGTATCATTTATAAAAAAATACTGTAAATTAGTTTCATCTAATAGATTAGATAGTGCTTGTTCAAGGGTAAAATTTCCTTCAAGTAGATCAGTGCTAATACCTGCCACATCTTCGGAAAATAACACCAACTGTATATTGGCCTGTTGCGCTAATGTGTTTAATGCTGTTTCCATCGACTGACTTGAGATAATAAATTCTTTTTGCACAGCCGCTTCCTGGGCGTAGGCGTAGCCAGTATTTACTGAAATCACTAAGCTCAATATGCAACCTAATTTTTGCAACTTAGTTCTTATTGTGGGTGTTTGTCCACGTTTTTTTGTTGTCATTATTGTCCCCTTTTATTTGTATTATATTTGTTCCAATTTAATTGACTCTTCCCAATTAATAAAACTTAAACTTTTTCATTTTATTTAGCATGTCTAATATTAAGAGCAAAAACCAAAGAAAAATGGGTACAACTTTTTTATCTTTTAGTGTTTTTTGACATGAATCAGGGCAAGAGCATTATAAAATATTAACCGCCAAAAGCCCCTCTCCCCAACCCTCTCCCGGAGGTAGAGGGAGTAAAATCCCCTCCCCTTGGAAGGGGAGGGCTAGGGAGAGGTCGAAAATGTGTAATTTAACGATATATTTTGCATAATCAGCTTATAATGCTCTTGCCCTAACATGAATAATACATTTTCAAAAAAATTCACTAATTTCGTACCCATTTTGAGGAAAAATACAGTCTGTATTATTATGTAGAAGCAAAAAGCGACGAATATTTCATTTAAGAAGGCGTCAAGTTTGTCCAATCAAGAACAAAACTCTAGCAACAATCTAAATAAACTGACCCTAGTTTATCGACAAATTGTGCCTAAATTAACACGATATTTAACCTTTAGAATGAAAAACCATGCTGATTCTGAAGAAGTCGCTCAAGAAGTCTATTTGAGACTAATGCGAATTAAAGACGTTGATTTAGTTCGAAATCCGAGTGCCTATCTATTTAAAATTGCAAACAATTTAGTTAGCGAAATTCTACTTAAACAAAGCAAAGCACCAGCAACTATCGATTTAGCTGAAGCGATTGAACATGGGCTAGATGAAGACACCAATACATTAGCACGTCAAATAGAGTCCGATGCAGCAATTAAGCGTTTAGAAAAATTATTAGAAGAGCTTCCACCTTTATATCGTTCTGTTTTGCTACTGCGTAAACGTGATGGCTACAGCCATAAAGAAATAGCAAACAAATTATCTATTTCTCCGAATACGGTCCATATATATTTAACTAGAGCGTTATTGTTTTGCCGTTCTAATTGGTCAGAATAAAAGATTATGTATATTAACAAAATTAAAAATCGTCAAATAGCAGAAGAAGCCGCTTCTTGGGCTGTTCATATCGATCACGATAATTTAACGTCAAACTTAAAGAAGGAATTAACGCTTTGGCTTAAAGAATCACCAACTCACGTTGAAGAACTATTGTTGGCAACCTCTCTAATTTTTGGTATTAGTGAAGTAGATAAACAAAAAAAAATAGAGATCGAAAAATTGATTGAACAAATCGACCCTAAGGTTGTTCCCTTTGATAGCGCAAATAACAGTTCTGCAACAACAAAAACAACAAAATTTAGACAAGCAGCTTCACTCAAAAATATTTTGCCATCGATGTTAGCTCTATCGGCAGTTATGTTAGTCGTTTTAACCATGAATTTATCTAAAGCGCCTGTTAATTCAACACTTGAACCGACAATTCTTCACACCCAAGTTGGAGAACAAAGAAGCTTAACTTTAGAAGATGGTTCAACCATTTTTTTAAATACCGACTCGCATATTAAGGTTAACTACAGCCAAAATTCAAGAGTCATCGAACTCTCTAAAGGTGAGGCTCTTTTTAAAGTTACACATGATCCTAAGCGCCCTTTTCAGGTATATTCAGACGGTTCTATGACCCAAGCTATAGGCACTGTTTTTAATGTGCTACAAACCACCAAAGGAACTGAAATAGCGGTAGTCGAGGGTAAAGTTTTCGTAAAGCCTGTTAGTTTAAAAAACCTTGATGCAAGTAATCGGAACAATCTAGGTGAAAACATTCAAGAACTATCAGAAGAAGGTCAACAAGATAAATTTGTATTGACTGTAGGAGAACAAGTTTCTGTGGATCAGCATGGTTCATTCTCAGTAAAGGTGAATCAAGATTTAGATAAAATCACGTCTTGGAGAATGCGTCGCTTAATTTTTAAATCGGAATCATTACAGAGTATAGCCAAAGAATTCAACCGCTATAATCATTCGAAAATAATGCTGGATGATTCTTCATTGAGAGCAATAAAATTTTCAGGTGTGTTTGATGCAAATGATCCACACTCTTTTGTTAAATTTCTTGAGTTAAGTGGTGGTATAAAAATTGCCCAAGTATCCGATTCAGAAATTCATCTCAAATACGCTAGCTCTCCTGACAAATAAATCATACCTTCATTGATTTTTTTACCATTCCGTTCATTTTATAATTGAACGGAATCTCTATCCTTGACGGTGGTAGCATTGGCCAACTTACGGCCATTAAACTCTAAGTAACCTGAATCACCGTCTTGACCACCGCCAGTAGGATAAAAAACGGTTTGATCGAGGATAATTCCATTTCGCTCAGTAACTTCGAGTACACTTGCTGTGCATCGCTTTAAATAAGCATCGAGTTCAGGTTAACTAAGCTTGTTTCTGTTGGAAATAAGGCTTAACGAAAACAAGAAACAGCGCAGAGGCAATTCCCGCCGCCGCAAATAACATACACATCACCATAATTTGGTATCGCGCTGCGATTAATGGAGAAACGCCAGCCAAAATTTGTCCTGTCATCATTCCTGGTAACGAGACTAATCCAACGGCAAATAACGAATTGGTGATCGGAATTAAAGAGGCTCGCATAGCGATATTGCGGGCAAGCTCATACTCAATACCTCGATTTATCTCCGCTTGCAGTCTTTCACCCGCTAAACTAACACTATTCATCGCGTTAGCGAAAACCATCCCTGCCAAAGGAATAATAACATTGGCAGCATACCAAGGGTTAAGATCTAGTACGCCCTGAGAAATAATCAACAACACAAATACGCCGCTCAAAAATATTGCGGCAAAAGATTTACTGAATAATATTCCTTTAGGCAAATCAAGGCTGGTTAATGCTATCCAACTTGATGAAAACAACATAATAGATAGAACAGCAATAACCACTAGCGAACTGTCTGTCTCAAAGATATAAGCCAGTACATAACCAATCAGCAATAACTGAACCAGCATACGTGAAATTGCGTAAATAGAGTTTTTGTAACCTAACTGCCATTTCCAAATGATGGCAACCACAAACAAAACCGGTATAAAAGCAATCAGTAGCTTAGATAACGGGATCGTTTGCAGCATGTCATTCATAAACGAGCACTAGGATTAATTTGGCCTTTGTATCATTTGCTAAACTCTTCCGCTGGATGAAAATCTTTAGAAAATAACAAAGGTGGTCTGAGTCGCTTGGAATTACTTTTTTGCTGAATATTTGCTGTCCCCGGAGCGACTAGCGCATCCCACCAACTAACTCCGCTTTCTAGCACAATTGGAGTCGCTAAACTCGCCGAAGCTTCCTGTAGATCGATTGACGGCAAAATTCTAGAAATTACATATTCCGCTCGCGGTTTAATCCGGTCATGCCCCACTCTACCCCTTTCAGCGGTACTAATAATATACTCGGGAGCCAAGCCTGTTATTCCCTGATCGTAAACAACACCGTGACGATAACCCATTAGGTACTCTTCCGCCAACATAGCGTAATCCTCTCTTATGGTGCTGTAATTGTAGGTATTTGTCGCTTCGTAAGGAAAGAAAAAATCACTCACTTCAGCTGGCGTGTAGTCCATTTGCGTCTGGGTCGCAGTCACTCCTTGGAACATAACATCGCCAAGCGCATACATTTCATCTGAAACTAAAGGATGAGTAGTCGACAAACCAGTGGAGTCAGGCTCGTTGGCTTCAGAATAAGTCCAAGGGTATTGGCCGCTAGTCGCTGAACTCCACGCCCTAGGCGGAAAAAAATCATTGGCGTGAGCTAATTCATGATAGAGAAGCCTTAAAGTGAAATATTGAGATTCCTCAGTGGTTCTTACTAAGCGAGATTCGATCGATGGATTAGAAAACGCATAGTCGTTGTCCTTTACAATTCTCCATGGATCTCTAACTTGTAGGTCTCTATCAAAATCACTCCTAAAGTCTGGCGTTCCATTAAGCGTATCTCTTTCTTCAGGAGTAACCCAAAAATATCGCCCGTCAATATAGATAGCACCAGTACCGCTCCAGAAAAAAGAAGGTTTAATATCATAAGATATAACAATGCTGGTGGTCGCTCCCAGCAAGTTTTTAATATCATTACTTTGATCAACTTGTTCTAAAAAGGTTTGAAATCGCTGCCCCATCCAATCGTGAGATACCAAAACCCTATCCATAATTTGAGAAACTGTTGGCGTCGGATTTTGTGAACCGATAAATGGTAATTTTCCCAAATCACAATAGGTTTCAGTTGAATTGGAATAAATACACTCCTCTAATTCATCGGCATAAGGGCTATTAGCTCGATAAGAATAAACATCTGCTAATGAATTATCTTCAAAACGTCCACTAGTGAAATGGCTATCAGGATCAATTATCTCAACTTCTAACAAAATATTGACAATATCACTGTCACTATTTCCTTGATCATCTGTTGCCGTCACTTCAAATTGAAGAAGCGTATCAAGGTTAACCTCTGGCGCAGTAAAAAATAGCGCCATTTCATCAGTAACATCGAGTACAGCCGTTGGGCCTGAGACTTGCGACCAAGTGACCTGAGTAATACTACCCGGAAAATTATCATAAGCGTAAAGTGACATTTTAGCCTTAGAATTAGCTTCATGATCCAATCTTGCATTTATCAAAACCGGGGATTCCGAGGTTGCTGTAAAGGAATAGTCGGCCGAGCGGTTACCACCTGCAGAATCTAAAAACGAAACCGCAAATGTGTATGAGCCACTTTCTGGGACATCAAAACCAATCACTTTTCGATTCGCTCCCAAAAATGCGACCGTTGGACCACTGGTTTGCTGCCAAGAAATACCTGATATATTTGATTCAGGCGCATCTAACACAAGTCCAACAGATTCACCAACTAGGGCGGCATCATTAGTAGGACCTATAATGCTTATTTCATAATTTTCAGGAGGCGGAGGATCTTCAATAACCCCATCGCTACTGCCGCAAGCCGTAAGCATAATCAGTAAAAAGCACACAAAAGGAACTAAATTTTTCACGAGCATCACCATTTCGATCAGTTATTCACTAGTTAATATTAGCCTAAATAATTCTTAACTACAGTACCTATTTCACTATTTAGCTCAAACCAGAATAATTGCTCAGGTATTTATCTTAATATCCTTAGTTTTGAGGGCTAAATAACTAATGCTTAGACAGCCATCGATTATATATCTTCCAATTGCTTCTTAGTCAAAACAAAAACACCAAGTCCGCCCCTTTCAAAGTCGATCCAAGTGAATTCGATCTGAGGATAGTGTTCTTCTAATGCAGCAGCGCTATTTCCAACTTCAACAACTAAAATTCCGTTATCGTTAAGATAGTTCGCTGCTTGTTTAAGTATTTGCTTTGTTAAATCAAGACCGTCATTTCCGGAAGTTAATCCTAGTTTAGGTTCGGATAAAAATTCACCCGGGATTTCATCAAAATCCTCTGCATCAACATAAGGGGGGTTGGAAACAATAATATCGTACTTTCTATTCGGAATATTATTTAACAAATCAGACTGATAAAAAGCGACATTATCTTGTTGCAATCTCTCTCTATTTATTTCAGCAACTTCAATACAATCATTCGATATATCTCCTGCGTCGACAATAGCATCTGGGAAATATTGCCCACAAGCAATGGCAATACAGCCGCTACCGGTGCAAAGATCTAGAATATTTAGAACCTTGCTTGAATCTACCCAAGGCTCAAAATGATTTTCGATTAGTTCTGCTATTGGTGAACGAGGGATCAAAACACGTTCATCAACAAAGTATTCACTTCCACAAAAAATTGCTTTGTTGGTTAGGTAAGCAACCGGCACTTTTTGGTTGATTCGTTTTCCAATTCGCACACAAAGAAGTTTTTTTTCTGTTCGAGTTAAACGTGATTGTAAAACCACATCAGGGGTATCAGGTGGTAGGTTTAAAGACTGAAAAATCAAAGTGACAGCTTCATCCCAAGCATTATCGGTACCATGACCATAAAATAAATCGGCTTCTTCAAAACGAGAAAAAGCCCAACGGATAAGATCTTGAATGGTTGATAAATCATCTACCGCTTCCTGCAAATTTTCATCGCTAAGCATCAGATTTTTTTTATTATTATTTGTCATGAAATTTCTCCTGTCCTAATGCGGCCAGCATTTTTGAACGAACAATTTTAATTAACTCTACTCTATCATCAACCGAAAAAGCTGACGCATCTACAGACTCACAAATTTCTACTTCAACGGTTTGATTAGTGAATACTTTTGTCTCATCGCCAGCTTGCACTTTATGAATATCTTTAATTACTACCGGTAAAATTAATGCCTGTGTATCAATTGCAACATGAAAACCGCCCCGCTTAAATTTAGCTAGTTTACCATCTTTAGATCGAGTTCCTTCTGGTGCCATCCACAAAGTAATACCCTCCATCATTTTTTCTTTGGCTTCTTTTAAATCCTTTATCGCTTGTTCGTGATTGTGTCGATCGATAGAAACAAATTCAGCCTTCTTTAAGGCAGTACCAAAAATTGGTATTGAATAGAGTTCCTTTTTTGCGACGAAGCGAAAACTAAGATCTAGTGCTTGGATCGCCACAGGCATATCATATAGACTGCTGTGAGTACACATGACAATCAACGGACGTTCACAATTTTGAGGAATATTATTTTTACCTTTGACTATTGTCGTCACTTTAACAAGTGACAACAAACGAGCTGCCCATTTATTCATTATCCGATCAATATAGGGTCGATAATTTTTGACAAAATAGGAACCGACAATAATTTTAGTGCAACTCCATAATGTAAACACTGCGGTCATAAAAGCGATGTAAAGTAGCTTTAATTTGCTAGCTTGCTTTGATTTCATGTCTTGCCTTATTTTTATTATTATTTTGTATTCAAATCTGAAATTAAGTTATAAAAAAACACTCTCAATAATTTCTTGGGAGGAAAATCTTGCTAACTTTGCCTACCAACAAACCGTGAGAATTTTGTTCGAAATCCATTCTTATTAACTGTGCGGTTTTAAAACCAAACACCTCACAATGAGGCGATAAATATTGACACAAATTTGCCACAATCGGCATATGGCTTACGATCATTAAATCCTGGTAGTCTGAAGCTAACAAATAGTCACCTAGAATTTTATGATCAGCAAAATGAACTAACATCTCCTCAGTTTTATAGGGATGAGAAAGTGCTAGTTTTTTATCTACTAAGTCAGCCGTCGATTTGGTTCGCGCAAACGGACTAACAAGCATATCTGTCGGTAATTTATCTGAATCATTAATAAGTTGCTCGACGACATCTAATACTTGTAACTTACCAAACTCCGAAAGTTGCCGAGAAAAATCTGTTTCAAAATGGTCAACAGCCAACCCGTGACGCATAATCCATAAACTTTTTAGCATAACTCTTCTAGTCTCTTGATCAATTATCTAAATTTAAATAAAACTAAATAATTATACCCATCCCACCTCAATCAGCCTTTTTCAATCAATTGTTCAGAAAAACTTTTTACTTTGGCGATATTTTCGTCGGTTAATCGAGGACCAAATTGAGTTACTAATAATGAAGATGCGTAGTTTGCTAGCTGGCCAGACTTTTCTAAACCCATGCCTTCGACAAAAGCATGTAAAAAACCACCTGCAAACAGATCGCCTGCGCCGTTAGTATCGATTGCATGAACAGCATGCCCCGAAACATCAATTTTTTCACCGCCTGATGCTAATACGGCTCCATCTTCACCGAGAGTAACAACGACTGTATCAGCCAATTTCTGTAACGCATCAATCGCACTATATAAGCTACTAGTATTGGTATAACCAAGCGCCTCTTCATAATTGCAAAACAAAATATCTATGCCATCGCCAATGATTTGTTCAAATCCTTCGCGGCAAAATTTAACCATTAAAGGATCAGATAATGATAATGCCCTTTTAATACCGTTAGCTTTTGCAAATTCTCCGGCTTTAATCGCCGTTTCTAACGCAGTTGGTGAACTGGCTAAATAACCTTCAATATACAAAATATCGGACTTTTTTAATGCTGACTCATCCACTTGATGGTAGTTGATATTCGCCGTAACGCCCAAATGCGTTCTCATTGTCCGATCAGCATCTTCAGTGATAAAAACTAAGCACTTTCCTGTCGTCCCATCATTGAATTCTTCATAGGTTAAATTACTACCAACACCGTGGGTTAATAGATCTTCTTTATAAAAGTGCCCAGCTTCATCATTGGCTACTTTGCATGAATAAAAACAGTTAGAGCCTAAGGTTTGAGCACCAATAATAGTATTAGCTGCCGAACCGCCACAAGCTCGCGAGTGAAACCTTCCATCAAACGCCTCTAATAATTTCCCCTGTTCTTCTTGCTCCATCAAAATCATTACACCTTTTTCTAACCGATGCTCTCTCAGTTCATCAGTAGTAACTTCTATTTCAAAATCAACTAGGGCGTTACCTAAACCATAGATGTGATACTGATCTTTCATTTTTATTTCCAAAGTAGCTAAATTGCACAAAGCGATAAAGGATAGGCGCGCAATTTTAACAGGTTATTGTGGTAAAATTTAACTTTCTTATTGTTAATATAGTACTTTTAAACTATGCAAGCTCTTTTTGTTGATAATCTTACCGTCATCGACTTTTCCTATTTTGATTCCGAGAGAGGAATAGTCGGAGAAAGCCTTATTTTGGACGTCAAATTGTTTGGTGATCTTAACGATGAGGGCATGTTATTTGATTTTTCTTTTGTTAAAAAGCGAATTAAGTCTTGTGTTGATAATTTAGTGGATCACAAATTTTTGGTAGCAAAAAAGCAAGAAAATATGTCAGTTGAGCAAACGCCTCAACAACTGACCATAAATCTTGAAACAATAAATAGCAATATTTTTCAACATGTTAGCCCTCATCAAGCAGTTAGTTTCATCGAATCAAATAGCGTAACAGCAGAATCAATTACAGCAACGATCCATCAAACGATTAAATCAATACTACCGGAAAATGTGACTCGCATTGAGCTCAACTTACGACCAGAAAATATCGATGGCGAGTTTTATCATTATACTCATGGTTTAAAAAAGCACTTAGGCGACTGCCAGCGAATTGCCCACGGACACCGTTCAAAAATTGAAGTATTAGAGGATGGAAGCTATTCAGCCAAATGGTCTTCTCATATCGCTGCCATGTGGCAAGATATTTATTTAGCCACAAACGAGGATATCAAAGAAGAGAAAGTAGTTAACGGTATTGATTATTTAGTTTTTGAATATCATGCAAATCAAGGGTTGTTCCAGTTAACAATACCTAAAAGTCGCTGCTTTTTAATTGAGTCAGATACGACAGTTGAACTTATCGCAGCTTTTTTGGTGCAGTACCTAAAAAACCAATCACCATCTTCAAAGTTTGAAGTAATTGCTTATGAAGGTGTAGATAAAGGAGCAATCGCTAGTATTTAACAAGCAAGGCTTTGTATTAGTAAATATCTATTCTTTGCTCTTATCAAGAGTTTTTAAGTCTTCTTCATTGAGCAATCGATTAATACATGTTTTGAAAGGCTCGTCAGCAGAATCAAAGAAGAAATTGTAGATGGTTGTTTCATATTGGTGGCCGACTTCTATTCGGCCATGAATATCAAAATCATAGCCTTGCTGCAATAGTTGATAAATTTCCGTTGACTGCGCTTCATCAAATACAAAGGTTGGTCCCCAAAGTTGCAGCTCTGCTTCTAAGTGTTTGGCATCAAATTTTGGCTTATATTCTTTGTTGTTAATAATTAATTTTTGAAAGCTACCAGCTTCAAGTTCAATGTGCGAAGGCCCTGTCGCTATTATTTTGACGGCTGGTTCAGCATCAAGGTATTGCAAAGATGAGATAACTCTAAAATATCCAATATATTGACGACCAATGATCCCACCAGCAAAAGGGAAACTCATGACACAATATTCTTCCGACTGATCGTAACTATAATCGGGAAAATCGCCACAACTAGATATTAATAAACTAGTGAAGAATAAAGTAATCAATTTGGTTTTGGTTTGCTTAATCATTTCTTGAATATTTTTCTCGCTTTTAATCGCTTATTTAACCGTTGCTTGCTTGTATCATTTCTAATCACTTTATTTGCCTTTGTCGGTTTTAGACCAGTAAGTGATTCAAATTCTGATAATTCTTGAGGGGTTAACTCTCTCCATCGACCTCTTTTTAAAGCGCGAGGCAACTCGAAAGGTCCAAATTTTATTCGATGCAAGCGAGAAACTTGAATATCAAAGGCTTCCCACATTCGTCTTACTTCTCGATTGCGTCCCTCTTTTAAAGTTACATGATACCAGTGATTACTCCTTTCGCCGCCAGCATCCTCTATGGAATCAAAATGTGCCGGACCATCGTCTAACTCTACACCACTTTGTAACTGAGCCAATATATCATCTGTAACCTGTCCACGTACTCTAACAGCATATTTTCTTACAATTTCAAGCGAAGGATGCATCAATTTATTCGCTAAATTACCATCGTTGGTAAAAAAGATTAAACCGCTGGTATTATAATCAAGGCGACCAACACTCAACCAACGTGAATTTCTAATTTTTGGCAGGGTATCAAAGATAGTTGCTCGACCTTCAGGATCTTTTCGGCTAGAAATTTCGCCCTCTGGCTTATGATAAACAATCATTTTTCGTTTAAATTCTTCAGGCTTGGTGATTTTCAATGGCTTTCCATCAACACGAATGGTCGATTCAAAATTAGCTCGGTCGCCAATTTCTGCTATTTTTCCGTTAACACTTACTCGACCTTCTTTAATCCATCGTTCGGATTCTCGACGCGAAGCAACTCCGGCGTTGGCCATAATTTTTTGTAATTTTTCATCTTGCATGTTTGGCTACTTCTCTGCTCTATGCTGATTGTTACTTACTGTTGGTTTGGTTCATCTTCTGAAATGTTGAAAGATTCTGATTCTAGAAGATCATCACCGTCTTCTTGTTCTGACTCTAATTCAGCATAAAAGTTTTCCCGATTAGACTCAGTATGCACGTCATCTAATTCTGGGTCTATTAGATGATCTTCTTGATTAGTTTCTTGGATTTCATTTGTGTCCGCAATATTTACTGCGGCTTCTTCCGTTGGAATTTCCGGTGTTTGGCTATCGACATTCGCTAAATTCTGATCATCTTCGGGTGCAACGTCAGGGTTGGGTAAATTGAGTTCTGGGTGAAGATCTTCAAGATCTTTTATTTCTGCAAGCGTTGGCAATTCTTCCAAGCTTTTCATATTGAAATAATCTAAAAATTGCTTAGTTGTCGCATAAAGAGCGGGACGTCCGGGAACATCTCTATGCCCTACAACTCGAATCCACTCTCTTTCAATCATGGTTTTTACGATACTACTGCTAACACCAACACCGCGGACATCTTCTATTTCTGCACGCGTAACTGGTTGACGATAAGCGATTAGAGCCAGAGTTTCTAACGCCGCTCTAGAATACTTAGCAGGACGCTCTTCCCAAAGTCGGCTTAACCATTGTGAATAATCTTGTTTTGATTGATAACGATAACCACTTGCTACCAATTTCAACTCAAAACCGCGACCTTCAGACTCTTGTTGTAACTCTGATAAAGCTTCTTTTACCAGACCGGTTGTGGGTCGCTCTTGATCATCAAATAATTTCATAATGTTTTCAATCGACATAGGTCGACCAACGGCAAAAAGTGCCGCTTCAATAATATTTTTTAATTTATTTGCTTCTATTGTCATTGTAATTAGAAATTCCTAACTATTATTTTTCAAATATCATTCGTTAATTGGTCAATATAAAACTCTTAATTAATTTTTGCTCTCACATGGATCGGAGAAAAGGGATCGCTCTGCACTAATTCAATTAAAGACTCTTTGGTTAACTCCATAATCGCTAAGAAGGTAACTACAACACCTGCTCGGCCTTCTTCAATATTAAATAAGGAAACAAAATTAGTGAAATTATCAGCCGATAAAATGGATAACACTGTCGCCATTTTTTCCCTTGTTGACAGTGCTTCTCTTTGAATATGATGAGAGCTAAACATTTCTGCTCTCACTAGTACGTCTTTTAAGGCAAATAATAAATCACGCATATCGACATCAGGAGCGGGTTTATCAATATGAAGCTCCGGTGTTTCCGCTTCCAATTGATAAGTTTCTCTTCCCATTCGTGGTAATTCATCAACATCCATTGCAGCCTTTTTAAATCGCTCATATTCTTGTAATCTGCGAATTAAATCAGCGCGAGGGTCATCCTCTTCATCATCCATTTTTGGCCTTGGAAGCAACACCCGACTCTTGATTTCCGCAAGCATAGCTGCCATCACTAAATATTCCGCAGCTAATTCCAAATTAATTGCTTTCATTAACTCAACATAAGCCATATATTGTTCAGTGATATGAGCGATAGGAATATTTAATATATCCAAATTTTGACGCTTAATCAGATAAAGCAGTAGATCGAGAGGACCTTCAAACGCCTCTAAAAAGACCTCCAAAGCATCAGGTGGAATATAGAGATCTTTCGGAACTTCACTAACAGGCTCACCGTCGATCAACGCAAAATGCATTTCTTCTTGCATTTGAGCAGGCGCATCTGATAGCTTAAACTCAACCATTTGCTCTGACTCAGGTTGAGCTTCTTCAGCTAGGTTTTCCGCATTTGATGGGTCAGTATTTGGCTCGTCAATATTCATTATTTAATCAATACTTTTTATACAGCTTATCGGTAAGATAACCCCATAACATCTCGGACATCTTGCATCGTTTCTTTAGCGATATCTCGCGCTTTTTCAGAACCTTCTGCAATGATGCTTTTAACAAGATCAGGATTTTCTTCAAACTCCTTAGCTCTTTCTTTAAATTCTAAAGTTTCTTGCTTAACACAATCAACTAAAGGCTGTTTGCATTCTAAGCACCCAATACCCGCTGAAGTACAACCTTGCTTAACCCAAGTCTTAACATCCTCAGCAGAATAAACTTCATGCAGCTGCCAAACGGGGCAATTGTCTGGATTTCCGGCATCAGTCAAACGAACTCGCGCTGGATCAGTTTGCATCCGTTTGATTTTGTTTTCGATACTATCTTCACTTTCCCGCATCTCAATAATATTATTATAAGATTTAGACATCTTTTGACCGTCCAAACCGGGCATTTTAGATACTGGCGTCAGCAAAGCTTGCGGTTCAGGTAAAATGATTTTTCCGCCACCATCCAAATAACCAACTAATCGCTCTTTATCACCCAATGAAATGCTTGCATGCCCTTCAACAAGAGCGCGCGCTTTATCAAGAGATTCTTCATTACCTTCTTGAACAAAATCACGGCGTAAGTTGTTGTATAGCCTAGCCGTTTTTTTGCCCAATTTTTTGACCGCTTGTTCAGCTTTTTGCTCGAATCCGGGCTCTCGTCCATAATGATGATTAAAGCGACGAGCGATTTCTCTCGACATTTCGACATGGGGCACTTGATCTAATCCAACGGGCACAGCTCCAGCTTTATACATCAAAATGTCAGCTGTTTGTAATAACGGATAACCTAAAAACCCATAAGTGCTTAAATCTTTATCTTTTAATTTTTCTTGCTGCTCTTTATAACTTGGTGCTCTTTCAAGCCAGCTTAGAGGTGTCAACATCGACAGTAATAAATGAAGTTCTGCATGTTCAGGTACTTTCGATTGAATAAACATAGTCGCCGAACCAGGATTAACACCAGCAGCGAGCCAATCAATCACCATATCCCAAACGGATTGCTCAATAATAGAGGGATCATCATAATGAGTTGTTAGTACGTGCCAATCAGCAACAAAGAAAAAGCACTCATATTCATGTTGTAATCTTGCCCAATTCTTCAAAACGCCATGATAATGCCCTAAATGTAAGCGTCCTGATGGGCGCATTCCAGATAACACTCGCTGATTTTGTAGATTCAAACTACTCAAAATTTAACCCTTAAAAACTTTCTCTAATCTCGAACCCTGCATTATAGAGCGAGATTCAATTAGTTAATACTAATTATCGAAATTATTTGATAGACTTCCCGCAACTTTAATCAAGCTTTTAGGAATATGACTCTACTCGTCATTTTTCTGGCTCACTCAACCTACATTTTATCAATTTAGTAAAAGTGTAACCTATGACCTCTACCCCCGTAAAAGTAACACTTGCATCATTCTGGAAAAGACTATTTGCATGGATCTATGATTTTCTGGGAGCCTTAGGTATCTTTATACTTGCTCTAACCCTTGGTCAAATATTTTTGTATCTGGTAACCCTACCTTGGACTGCTGATTTTGGCCAAATTTCTAGTGAAGCTAGCAAAAGTGTTTTTTGGGCTTTTTATCTTTTTTCAGCCGTCCAATACTACTACATCTGGTGCTGGGTAAAAGGCGGACAAACAGTCGGAATGAAAGCATGGCGACTGCAACTCTATAAAACTGATGGCTCATTATTAACATGGAAAGAAGCCTACATACGCTCACTGGCCTCTGTTGGTGGGCTCGCAAATCTATGGTGTCTAGTCGATAAGGAAAAACGCGGATGGCATGATCTTATTTTTGATACTCGCGTGGTTGAGCTGCCAAAAGATTATTATAAAAACAAGAAAGATAATCGACCAATAATTTAATCTAAACTAACCGGTCGTTCACATTAACCCGATTTCTGCGTTAGCTCAATTTCCACATTAGCTCGATTTTGCATCAGCCCCATTTTTTCATCAACCTGACTTTTTCATCAACCCGATTTTTTCATCAACCAATACGCAACACCAGCAAATACAACCAGTGGAATAATCGCTCCGACAAAGGGTGAAACACCGTAAATTAGGCTAATGGGACCAAACGATTGTTTTGCTAAATGGAATCCAAAACCAAGCATGACTCCCGTTAACACTCTTGCTCCCATTGACACATTTCTCATAGGACCAAAAACAAAACTGGTTGCCAAAAACATCATAATTGCGACCGATACCGGCAGAAATATTTTTTGCCAAATCGTTAGTTCGATTCCGCTAGAATCCAAAGAATTATTGGTCAAATAATTTTGGTATTTAATCAAAGATTTAATATTCATTGTTTCTGGCTGAAGGGTTAAAGTATCCAAATTATCTTTTTCTAGAGGATTTTTCCATTCCCGCATGGAAAAGCTTTGCTTATCAACGCGCTCCGGCAAAAAACTCGTCTCTACGCCATCAATTAAAAACCAATTTGAATCAATAATCTTTGCCGAATCAGCTTCGATAAGCCTGTTCAACCGATAGTTATCATCTAGCTGGAATAAAGAAATATCGTACATTTCGCCACTTTTGTGAACGCTTGCAATATGAACAAACTGATTGTCCCTTTTAGCCCACACCCCAGTGGCACTACGGGAAATTTTTCCATCACTCAACGCAGACGTTCTAAGTTGTTGCGCAGCTTTACTCGCTACAGGCGCAACAACTTCACTTAAAAAAAGCACGAACACCATTAACAATAACGAGGCTTTTAAAGTTGAACCGGCGATTCGCCAAGTTGTAATGCCCGCCGACCGCATTACCGTTAATTCATTATTAGCAGCAAGCACACCTAAACCAAATAAAGAACCGATCAGCACACCCATTGGAAAAAGCTCAATCACTTTTTGTGGCAACATTAAACCAACATAGAGTAGCGCATCAGCAAGTTCATAATGACCTCTGCCAATTTTGTTGGATTCTTCTAACAAGCTAAACATTGTTCGTAACATGATAAGCAAAAACAAAATCAAAAGACTCGCGGAAATCACATGCCTTGCGATATATCGATCCAAAAGGTTAATCATTAGAATTACCTTTTTTAGGTTTTGAATCTATTTTTAAGTCTTGTTTTGGGCTTTGCCTAACGGTCTTTAATTTAGCCGTCTTTAATTTGGCTTTGTTAGGTTGGTAAGATTTGTAAACAAATGCCGCCAGTCCTAAATGAATCCACCAAAAGCCAATCACTCCGGGAATTTGCCCTGATTCAATTAACTTCCGAGAATACATCATCAATAATACATAAATGAGATAAATCATTATCGAAGGCAATAAACGAGAAAATTTGCCCTTTCGTGGTTGAGTTCTCGACAAGGGTACAGCCAATAGACAAATAAGAGGGATGGATAAAGGCGCAGCAAACCGCCAATGGATCTCTGCCCATTCCTTAGGCGACAAGTTTCTAAATAGATCGATGGTCGAACTAGACTTAGTTGAATCTTTGACTTCTATCGATTCATCTTGAGTAATCTTAGTATACATTTTGGCAAAGTCCGTCAACTGCCATCGATCATCTAGTTGGTCAAATTCGCTATATTGACCTTGTTCAAGCAACAAATAACTAATTCCAGTTTTAGTATCTTCCCACTGATGTCCACTCATCGCAGTTTGAATTTTTAACTGGGAAGATGTTTGGGAAGCCTGATCAGAATTTATCAATATCTGTTCGCCATCTAACAAGGTGGTTAATTCTTCATCAACGGGGCGTGACACAGAAAAAACACCACCAATTGTTCCGTCGCTGGATTTTGTTTCCACAAAAACAATTCCGTCTTTGTTGCTATTTTCTCTAAAGCGACCCGCCGAGAAAATTCCTAACTTTGCTTGAGCGGCTTGTTCAGCCATTAAAATACGAGTTTGTGAAACAGCCCAAGGGGTTAACAAAGTCGATAAACTTCCAGCTAACAACGCAAAAACAAATGCCATAGGAAGTAACATATTAGCTAAATCTTTTTGACCGATACCTAGGCTATGAACGACAACAAGTTCGTTATCAGAATAAAGCCTACCGAAGGTTAATAAAATAGCTAAGAAAAATGAAAGTGGAATTAGAAAACCAGCCACCGAAGGGATCTGTAAAGACAACAAAACAAATACCGCTTTTGCTGAAATAGTCCCATCAACGGCTAGTTGAATATACTTAACAAAACGGGTACTGATAAATATCAGTATTAACACCATTAAAATAGCGCCTGTCGTCTTATATATATCTCTGTTGACGTAGCTTTTTAGTAACAATTTACCAACCTGGGCCAAAATTGGCTAAAGAGAATAAACACCTTGGATTTGACCAAGTTCAATATCAATTATTGACAACAAAAGTGATAGTTTTGCTTAATAAAAACAGATTTATCAGTTAGACTCTCGTTTTAACTAGTTTTCTGTTGTTATATCAATTCTTAGCATGTCATTCTAGCATTGCTCATAGATAATAATAAACCTCAGATATTTTGAAACTAACTCAATCAATCAATTAAGGTTCATACGATGGAATTTCACGTAAAAAGTGGTAACCCTGAAAAACAACGTAGCGCGTGTGTCGTGGTTGGCGTTTTCGATTCACGTAAACTCTCTCAAGCAGGCGAGCAAATCGACTCTGTTAGCGAAGGCTATTTGAGCAATTTACTGAGACGCGGCGATATGGAAGGAAAATTAGGACAAATATTATTGTTACATAATGTACCCAACACACTTTCAGATAGAGTTTTATTGATCGGATGTGGAAAAGAACGTGATTTTTGTGACAAGCAATATCACGCAGTCATCGCAAAAGCGATCACCACACTTAACGAAACAGGCTCAATGGAAGCGGTTTGTTTTTTAAGCGAGTTAAATGTGAAAGGTCGAGATACTCACTGGAAAGTTCGTCACGCTGTTGAATCAACTCAGGACACTCTCTACTCATTTGATCAATTCAAAAGCAAGTCCGATGCTGCAAGACGTCCCGTTCGGCGCTTAGTCTTTAATGTGACCACTCGAAAAGAATTAACCATTGGTGAAAAAGCGATTGAAGAAGCTCTTGCGATATCAAAAGGTTCGCATAAAGCACGAGATTTCGCCAACCTACCACCTAATGTTGCCAATCCTACCTATCTAGCTGAAGAAGCAAAAATATTAGCCGTTGAAAATAGTGACATTGAATGTCAAATCATTGATGAAGTCGAATTAAAAGAAATGGGAATGGGTGCATTTACGTCTGTTACTCAGGGTTCTGATACTCCGGGTAAATTGATTATATTAAAATACAATGGTGCACACGACGAACAAAAACCCATCGTTTTAGTTGGTAAAGGTATTACTTTTGATAGTGGCGGTATCTCGCTTAAACCCGGCGAAAGAATGGATGAAATGAAATACGACATGGGTGGAGCTGCCGGTGTTTTTGGTAGTTTTGTTGCGGTTACAGAATTAAAGCTAGAAGTTAATTTGATTATGGTTATTGCTGCCGCAGAAAATATGCCAAGTGGTTCAGCAAGTCGTCCCGGTGATATCGTCACTAGTCTCTCTGGACAAACCGTAGAAATATTAAATACTGATGCCGAAGGTCGTTTAGTTTTATGTGATGCGCTAACTTATGTTGAGCGTTTTGATCCCGATGTTGTTATTGACGTAGCAACATTAACCGGAGCGGTAATCATCGCTCTTGGTCATCATGCCTCTGGTTTATTGAGTAATCATAATCCATTAGCGCATGACCTGTTAAATGCCGGTGAACTCTGTGGTGATAGGGCTTGGCGCTTACCTTTATGGGATGAATATCAAGAACAACTTGATTCAAATTTTGCCGATATGACTAACTTAGGAGGTCGCGAAGCCGGTACCGTTACTGCGGCATGTTTCTTATCGCGTTTTACAAAAAAATTCCATTGGGCTCATTTGGATATTGCCGGCACAGCGTGGAAATCAGGTAAACAAAAGGGTGCGACTGGTAGACCAGTTCCACTGTTAACCCAATACATCATTAACCGAGTCGGTGGATAAATAGCAATTAAATCGAGAGTGATATAGCTTCACTCTCATCGATTGAGAAGCCTTATGACACAAATCGAATTTTATTCCGTAGAAGATGAAAAAAATCAATTGCCTTTTCATCATATAACTGAAGTTGTTAAACGAGGTTATCGAAAAGGTCAGAAGGTTTTTATCCATGCAGAAAATAAAAAGCTCGCCGAAAAAATTGACGAAATATTGTGGACGCACGACGCAAAAAGTTTTCTTCCTCATCAACTCGTCGGCGAAGATGAAAATACTAAACCGCCGATTGAAATTGGCTTTGGTCAGGAACCAAATATTAGGCCAGATATTTTGATTAATTTATCGAGTGAAGTTCCAATGTTTTTCAGCCATTTTAACTGGGTATTCGAATACGCGTTTGGTGATGATGAAAATAAAGAAAAAGCGCGAGATAGATTTAAATTTTATCGTGAAAGAGGCTACCCTCTTAACCACAAAAAAATATCATCTTAACAACTAACCAATCATATTCTAAAATTAAAAGAGACATAAAAAAGAACAATGGATACTTCATATAATCCTGAAAAAATTGAACAAAAATGGTACAAAAAATGGGAAGCGGAAGGCAACTTTAAAGCTAACGGCAAAGGCGAACCCTACTGCATATTAATACCGCCCCCCAATGTTACTGGTAGTTTACATATGGGTCATGCTTTTCAACATACTATTATGGATACTCTGACCCGTTTTCATCGAATGAAAGGTGACGATACCCTTTGGCAATGTGGTAGCGATCACGCAGGCATCGCAACTCAAATGGTGGTTGAAAGACAGCTCGATGCTCAAGAAAAAAAACGAACTGATTTTAGCCGAGAAGAATTTATCGAAAAAGTCTGGCAATGGAAAGAAACGTCCGGTGGAACTATCTCAGAGCAAATGAGACGTTTAGGTGACTCGCCAGATTGGGATAGAGAAGCTTTTACCATGGATGAAAACCTGTCGAAAGCGGTTCAAGAAGTTTTTATTCGTCTTTATAAAGATAAAACAATTTATCGTGGAAAACGATTAGTTAACTGGGATCCAAAATTTCAATCTGCCATCTCTGATCTTGAAGTAGAAAACCATGATGAAAAAGGCTTTATGTGGCACTTTCGTTATCCTCTTGCTGATGGCGAAAAGAGTGTAGATGGAAAAAATTATCTAGTAGTAGCGACTACTCGTCCCGAAACCATGCTTGGCGATTCCGCAGTTGCGGTTGATCCAAAAGATGAGCGCTATAAAGATTTAGTTGGAAAATTTATTGAGCTGCCTATCGTTAACCGGCGAATCCCGATTATCGCCGATGATTATGTTGATATGGACTTTGGAACGGGTTGTGTAAAAATCACTCCTGCACATGACTTTAATGATTACGAAGTGGGTAAACGACATCAGCTGCCTTTGATTAATATTTTTAGTCCAACTGCTAAAATTTTATCTCAAGCAGAAGTTTTTAAATTTGGTGGCAAACCAATAGAAGACTACCCAAATGAACTGCCAGAAAAATATGCCGGGCAAGATCGTTTTGATGCACGTAAATTAATTGTTGCCGAATTTGATAGTTTATCTTTACTCGAAAAAATCGATGATCACGCTTTAATGGTTCCAAGAGGTGATCGAAGTAACGTTGTTATCGAACCTCTACTGACAGACCAATGGTATGTCGCAACTGAATCTTTAGCTAAACCCGCCATTGAAGCAGTAAAAAGCGGCGAGATTAAATTTGTTCCAGAAAATTGGGACAAAACTTATTATCATTGGATGGATAATATTCAAGACTGGTGTATTAGTCGTCAACTTTGGTGGGGACATAGAATTCCAGCTTGGTACGATGAACAAGGTAATGTTTATGTCGCTGAAAATGAACAACAAGTTAGACAAGAAAATAATCTATCCGACGAAGTTTTATTAAGACAAGATAACGATGTATTAGATACTTGGTTTTCTTCCGCTCTTTGGCCGTTTGCCACTATGGGTTGGCCAGATAAAACGCCTGAGCTTGATAAGTTTGTTCCATCTAGCGTGTTAGTCACGGGTTTTGATATCATTTTCTTCTGGGTTGCCAGAATGATTATGATGACAATGAAGTTCACTAACAAAGTTCCTTTTAAAGAGATTTATATCACTGGACTTATTAGAGATGAACATGGCGATAAAATGTCAAAATCAAAAGGTAACGTTCTTGATCCAATTGATTTAATAGACGGTATCGAACTTGAACAGCTTGTTGGTAAAAGAACCTCAGGATTAATGAATCCTAAAGCGGCTTCAAAGATTGAGAAAAATACCCGAAAACAATTCCCCGATGGTATTGGTTCTTACGGAACTGATGCCTTGCGAATGACTTTCTGCTCACTTGCCTCAACGAGCCGTGATATTAATTTTGATTTAGGCCGAGTTGAAGGTTACAAAAACTATTGTAATAAGTTATGGAATGCTGCACGTTATGTTCTGATGAATACAGAAGAATTTGATTGCGGTAAAACAGGTTCAGATATGGAGCTTTCTATTGCTGATCGATGGATTATTTCTCGTTTTAATCAAACCATTCAAACTTTTGAGAAACATACCAATGAATACCGTTTCGATTTAGCAACTCAAGCATTATTTCAATTTAGTAAAAATGATTATTGCGATTGGTATTTGGAGCTGTCGAAACCAATCCTTACTAGTGATGACTCATCGGAACAACAAAAACGAGGCACCCGTCATACACTCGTTAATATTTTAGAATCTATGATGCGTTTGTTGCACCCAATGATCCCGTTTGTTACCGAAGAAATTTGGCAACGACTAAAGCCTATGGTGAATAGCTCAACTGATTCCATTATGCTCGCGCCCTTCCCTGTTTTTGATGAAGGCTCTTTAGATGAAAAGGTCGACCAAGATATCGCTTGGATCCAATCTCTCATAACTGGTGTAAGAAACATTAAAGGTGAACTTAATATTTCTCCATCTAAACCGGTAAAGGTTTTATTGAAAAATTCTAACTCTGAAGATGCTCGATGCCTTAATGAATACCGAAGCTTTGTTTCCTCTTTAGCAAAACTAGAAACGATTGAACTACTTGCCAATGGCGAAAAAGCTCCAACATCATCAACTGCTCTTGCTGGTTCTTTAGAAATTTTAGTACCTGTTGCGGGGTTAATTGATGTAGATGCAGAGTCGGCTCGACTGCAAAAAGAAATTGACAAATTAAAGGGTGAACATAAACGGCTCTCTGGAAAATTACAGAATGAGCGATTTGTTGCTAATGCGCCAGCTGAGATTGTAGCAAAAGAAAAAGAGAAGTTAACTAATGTAGTTGAAGCTTTAACTAAGTTAGAAGAGCAACTAGTAGAATTAACAAGAATGTAATTTATTTTAGGCGGTGTTCGTTGATTGCTGCCTTTTATTTTGAAGTATTAATAAAGAGAAGAGTCCCAATGAAAATAAGAATTCTAGAACTAAGATTTATCTTGTTATCAACTTTATTCGTTTTGACTTTTAATGCTAACGCATCAGATGGTTTAGATAATATTTCTGAGCAATACGTTAAATTAGTTTTGGCGCTTGGTGAACATGATCCCGCTTATGTAGATGCCTATTATGGCCCAAAGGAATGGCTTGAAGAAATAAAGGCTAGTAAGAATAGTTTACACGATATTATTGCCACGGCTAAGAAGTTAACACAAATGCTTAAGCCGATAAAATCAAATGACAAGATGGAAGATCTTAGAATTAACTATTTACAAGTTCAACTCGGCGCTTTAAAAGCAAAAGCGATAATGATGCGAGATAAATCCAACCCAGACTTCGATACTCAAAGCAAAGCGCTTTATGATACCCAAGCCCCAAAAATTAAATTTAGTGAGTTCGATAAGATTCTAACCAAGTTAGATAAACTTTTACCTGGTAAGCAACCTCTCGTAGACAAAGCAAAAACCTTTACCGAACAATTTATTATTCCAAGAGATAAATTATCCAAAGTGTTTAACTTGGCAATTGATGAATGTAAATTAAGAACACAAAAGTTTGTAAAACTTCTTGAAAATGAAAACTTTAAACTCGAATACGTAGAAAATAAACCTTGGAGTGGCTACAACTGGTACAAAGGCAATGCGTTTTCGCTCATTCAAATCAATGCTGAACTTCCTATTTACATTTCTAGAGCCGTTGATTTAGGTTGCCATGAAGGTTATCCCGGTCATCATACCTACAATGCTTTATTAGAAGCTAATATGGTTAAAAAAAGAGGCTGGTTAGAGTTTAGTGTTTATCCATTATTTAGCCCACAATCATTAATTGCCGAAGGAACAGCCAATTACGGAATTGAACTTGCTTTTCCCGGTAAAGAAAAAATTGAATTTGAAAAAACGGTTCTTTTTCCAGCTGCGGGAATCGATCCGAGTTTAGCAGAAAGTTACCATCAATATTCCACGCTAACAGCGAAGTTAAAATATGCGGGTAATGAAGTCGCTCGTTTATATTTAAACGGTAAAATCTCTCGAGAAAAAGCCATTCCAATGCTGCAACAATATACCTTAGTCAGCAAAAAGAAAGCCGCTCAAAGAGTTGATTTTTGGGATACCTATGGCGCTTATGTAATTAATTACAATTGGGGAAAAGATTTAGTAAAACAATGGGTTGAATCTGGTGATGACAAATCTCTAGAAGGTCGTTGGAAACGTTTTTCTGAACTTTTGTCTTCACCTAGATTGCCTTCGACGCTGAATTAGTTTTTGAATCAGCTTACCAATAACAATCCGAAGTAGCTGCTTATAAACAACAAGCTCTAAAAGGTAAGGTTGCGGCGCCAATAGCTACTGGATCGCCGTCAGCCTGAGCAATCACCAGATCTGGAATTGAACGTGGGAGCGAGCGACGGTTTTGAGCATAAATTTCGATATGCTCTAACAGCTTCATGCTAAGCGGTTCAGGAATATGTCCACCAAGAACTACTGCTTTTATATCTAAAAGAGCAGCACTAGAAGAAGCTACCAAGCTAAGGGAATCTTTTACCTTTGATATCCACTCATCAATACCATTCCATTCAATGTCAAAATCCTTAATCAAGTCTGATACCGTATTTATCTCATTGCCATTTCGGATCAGAATTTGCCTTAATAATTCTAAATTAGGATGAAGGTATATTTTAGGGGGTAACATTTCAGCAACTTCGCCTGCGTTTCCATGCGCTCCGCGTAATATTTCACCATTCATAATAACGCCACCACCAAAACCGGTTGCAATATACAGATAGACAAAATCACTATACTTTCTTCCGACGCCTGCAATGCTCTCACCAGCGGCAGCTGCTTTTGCGTCATTTTCAACCCAAACAGGAATACTTAATTCCTCTGCTAGTACTTTCTCGATATCAACCGTTGCCCATTCATCTATGGTTGTATTAATTTTTCCATCTAACGCTTGAAAATATCCAGAGATCCCAAAGCCGAGACCTAGAACATTATCTTTGCAAATTCCTGTATCTTCAAGGATCTCTTTTACTCCATCTTGTAATATTCGAATGACATTCTCTACCGAAACGCTGTCAAGCGAGTAACTTCTCGATACCACTACATCCCCTTTAAAATTGACCACTGCGATAGCAATTGAATCAACATAAATAGAAACACCAAAACAATAGGCATAATCAGGGTTTGGTTCTAAGCAATAGCCTGGCTGGCCTCGACTTCCGTCCGATTGACGAGTCAATTGAACCACCGCGCCTTTACTTAACAAAGATTTAATCAGCCGGGAAGCTGTTTGTTGAGGAAATTTCGTAACATCGATTATTTGTCGCTGGGTAATATCATCTCCCCAGAAGATTTGATTTAAAATCAATCGTTCATTGGTCTGAAATAGCTTGCCTCCTTTCCCTAGAGAAAAACCAGAACGTAAAAACTTACGGTAGTCGGTTGATAGCATGAATTTCCTTTGTTAGATCACGATTGTTCTTTTTATTATATCTGAGCCTATACTTTAGAATATAACATAATTATGGCCTAATCATAATTGCTCTAAAATCATTAACATTAGTGTTTGTCTGGCCGGTAATAATTAAATCATCAATTTTTTGAAAAAAGCTAAAACTCTGATGCTCGTCTAAGTACTCTTTAGGATCAGCCGATGCTGACTTTGCACGTTCAAGCGTTTTTTCATCTATATAGGCTCCAGCCACGTCTTCTGAACCATCAACGCCGTCGGTATCACAGGATAGCGCGTAAATACCTTTTTCTCCATCTAACGCTATCGCCAAAGCTAAAAGGTATTCTTGATTTGGCCCTCCCCTACCTTCTGAATCATCAAGGCTAACGGTCAACTCTCCACCACAAAAAAGAATGACTGACTCTCCTTTTCGTTTTGCCTCTAAAGCAATTTTAGCATGTTCTAATGCGACCTCTTTAGCTTCACCCTGTTGATGATAATCAATGACTTGAGTGTTCCACTTTAATGATTTTGCTAACCCAGTGGCTTTATCTATCGCCGTGCACCCGTTCGCTATAATAGAAAAATCTGTTAGCTTCTCTTGGTTATTAGAAGGAGCAACTTGTGACAAATGTTTTTCAAACTTATCAATTTCTGGAAAATCATATTTTTTCAATATTGATAAAGCTTGTTTAGGTGTCGATAAATCTTTAATCGTTGGTCCTGAAGCGATAAGGCTTGGATCATCGCCAACAACATCAGAGATGATTAAGGTTTTAATTTGGCTTTTAGTTGCTGCACCTAGTCTGCCACCTTTAACTTGCGAAAGTTGCTTTCTGACAGTATTAATTTCATTAATTGATGCACCAGAGCCTAGTAAAAATTTATTAAGACTTTGTTTGTCGGAAAAACTAATACCTTCTATTGGCAGGCTAATAAGCGAAGAGCCACCACCGGAAATTAGAAAAATGATCGGCACATTTTTATCATTGTCTTGAGCGAGCTTTAAGATGGTTTTCGCTGCTTCTAAGCTCGAATGATCCGGTACTGGATGACTTGCCTCTAAAACTTTAATTTTTCCTGTTGCTATATTTTCAGTTAAGCCATGACGTACCGCAACCGCACCAAAACATTTATCACCAAAATGTTGGTACATCACACCGGCCATTTCGGCTGCCGCTTTACCTGCGCCAAGCACACAAAGACCAGCAGAGTCATCTATGTCTGCTAAATAAGCAGGCATACAAACAGCAGGACGACAAGATTGGTAGGCTTCTTCAAACAAAGAAGCCAGTAACTGTTTTTGATTTTGATACATAGAGTCTGTCTATCGATTAGTTGATCACACTAAAAGCATCTAGGCTTTTGTGAAAGAGAATCATGATAACCAGTTTGGAATTGCCAAACCAATAGCGATCATTGCGACAAATGCGGACACCAAAATAATAATGTCTTTGGTATTTATAATCGGACTAGTATCAACACTATTATCTGGTTGGTAAGGCGTTCTTTGTTTTGACGTAAACAATAAACTGATATAAGAAAGCGAGATTGTGACTAGCAGTCCGATGAGATTCCACCAAAACCAAAATAAGGAAGGAACGTCTAACCATAAATAAAGGTTTACGATAACACCTGAAAGCAATCCAATATTTATTTGTAATCCCGTTAAGCGTTTATCAAAAACCGCCATTAAAAATAACGCTAATATAGGACCATAAAAAACGGATCCAATTTTATTAATTGCTTCGATAACTGTTGGCGCAATATCGCCTGCATAGAAAGATAAAACCAAGGTAACAACACCCCAGAAAAATGCGATATATTTCGCCGATTTAAGATAATTTTTATCATCTAATTTCTTATCTTTTAATCGACAAATATCTTCAAGAGTTACCGCAGCCAATGAATTAATCGTCGAACTTAAAGAAGACATAGCGGCCGCAAGTATTGCAACAACTAATAAACCAATAATACCGTGCGGCATATAGTTAATAATAAATATTGGAATCATCCAATCTGGATTTGCATCCGGTATGGCATTCATAAATTCGATATTGGTCTTTGCAAAGGTTCCTATAATAAGACCAGCAAAACAATAGAGTAACGTAATTGGAAAGCGTAATAATCCATTTGCCATCATCATCTGTTTTAGTTGTTTTGGATTTTGCGCAGATAAAGCACGCTGTGCTTGGGTTTGATCGCAACCATAATAAGATGCGTAGAGTACAATACCACCAAAGACCATAGGTAAAAACCCAAACCCTTCACCATTTGTTCCGACAGAGCTAAAATTAATTGCTTGTAATCGTTCTGGCTCCACTTGACTAACCAAACCTTGAAACCCGCCAATATACTGAAGTCCAAAATAGATGCACAAAATAGTTCCAAAGACGATAATAATCATTTGGATCGCATCACCATAAACAACCGCTTTCATTCCCCCTTCGAGGGAATAAATAACGGTGATCACACCAATTATAACGATCGACTGCCACAGCTCAACACCCATCGTACTTTGCAAAATCATGGACACTGCATAGATCATTATTCCCGTGGCAAATGCTCGACTAAATTGGAAAATAACACTTAATAAAAGGCGAGAGGTTCGACCAAATCGCTGTTCTAGGTAATCGTAAATACTGACCACCCCTGAACGATATAAAATAGGAAGTACCGTTGTTAACAACAGAATCATGGCTAACGGAACTGCAAGTTCATAAGAAAGCCATTTTAAGCCTCCTCCTTCACGCAAGCCGACAAAACCTGGCGCGGAAACAAAACTAATTGCAGAAAGCTGAGTCGCCATTACCGATAAAGTTAACGGCTTCCAGCCTAAGCTTCTACCACCAAGAAAATAATCTGATTTAGTTTTTTGGCGTCTAAAAAAATACCCCATACTCATTAGAGCTATGAGGTAAAGAGCGACTATCGAATAATCAAAAGAATTCATATTTTTTCGTTGGTTATAGTTTATTTAAAGAGAAAAATATACTTTGTGCTTAAAGAATACAAGATTAGTTAAAGTATCACGGTTTAAAAAAAGGCATGTTGAGTCTGCACCCAACATGCCTAACACCCAAAATTAAAAATCGTATCGAATTTTAAATGAGGCTCTTCTTGGCAGAATAGGTCTTCCTACAAAAAAGTCACCGACCGTTTGACCATTTCCTTGACGAGGTGATCCTTCTGTTATTCCTTGAGAATCAGTTAGATTAAAAACTCCTATGCTTGCACGAAGACTATTGTTATCTCCCATATCCCATGAGTAACCTAAATCAACATTGAAAAGATTAAACGCATCTAGTTCAATGGTATTGCTGTCGTTAGCATAGTTTTTACCGTTGTATGTATGGAAAATAGTCGCGTCGAAGGCGTTTGATTTATAAGTTAACGCATTGCTCATCATCACAGTAGGTTTACGACGGAACCTTTTTCCTACATTCTGAGGCGAACTTTCATTTTTAGTAAATTCATGATCATCATATGAAAAATTACTATCAAATGTTAAGTTTTCAGAAATTTCAAACTTTCCAACTAACTCAAAACCAACAGAGGAAGTATCAACAACCTCTACTTGCTCTTCAACACCACCGTTTCCTGTATTCACAAAGGTGATACTTCTTCGATCATCGAGTGCTGTAGAGAATATTGCTGCACTACCAGTAAACCAATCGTTAAAATATTTCACACCAACTTCAAACTGTTTAACAATTTCAGCTTCATAGCTAGAAGGACTACCTTGACTAAATTTAACACTTCTGATTTCTGGGAAAAAGTATCCTCTAGAAAAGTTAGCATAAATATTCATGTTTTCGCTATAACGATACAAACCTGCAACTGACGCGGCAACATCGCTAGTCGATACATTACCATGGGTAAAACTACCAGTTCCCTGGGCATTAACTTGTAAGTTAGGATGTAAAGTTGGATCAGCATTAACCAACGCCGTTTCAGTACCTTCAAGTTTCATTTGCCCATCAATGCTTTCAAATCTTAAACCCATATCAAAAATCCAATCTTCATTTTCGAATTGATCGGCGATATAAAAAGCACGTTTTTGTGCACTTCGAGTGTTGTTAGAAAACGCATTACCAGACTTAGTTAAACCGTTGTTGGCAACAGTAACCACGGTACCTGGCGTTCCAGAGATAGAACCGTCAACGTCTACAACCGTTAGGTTAACTAATCGAGGATTGTTGTTAAACTCACCTAAATATGTGTATATCGCAATATCATCATCAGCCGTAGAGTTCGAGAAGAAAGTACCTACTGTTACATCATGAGTAAACGAACCTGACTCGAAAGTTTTGGTTAGATTAAATTCAGATGAGTAATCTCTTGTTGGACGATTACGATCAAGAACTCGATTTGCAAAAAGTAAATCGTTTGCTCCAACTGCTGCGTCACTACCCACGTATGTGAAGTTAGCATCAGCTAGCGCTCCTAAACTTCGATTTGACAAGAAGTCCGTCATACTTTCAGGAAGGTTAGAACCTGCACCGTCACCATCTAAAAACAAATTAAACTCATGTTGATAGTTAGAGTACTTAGCTCGGCCAGAAACAACGATTGAATCAGTTAATTGCTTATCAAATTCTAAAGAAAAAGAAGCACCATTAGTGTAAACACCATTTTCAATTGGCGATTCGTAAAGACCATTCGCTGTTGGATATGACATACTTCCTGCATTACCGGTATTTAAAGATTCTACGTCACTTCCGTCATTTCCAGCTAAACGCTCATGATTACTGCCATTAAGTGGTAGCGGCAAATAGAATTGAACTCTGTCTTCAATAATTTGTGTATAAAGCGTTAAAGAACCAGATTGATCGTCAAATTCTTTATGGATGTTACCTCTAACTTGATAACCTTCTGTAGGAATACCTGTATCGATTGGGCCTTCATCATATCGATAAAAACCAGAAACTGCGTAATACAGTCCTTTATCAGACATAGGACCGGAAGTCGCAAAATCATTTCTCATTCGACCGTCTTGAGCGTATTCTAATTGAACGCTGCTTTCCGCAAAATCAGTCCCTTTTTTAGAAATATAGTTGATTACACCAGCAACAGAGCCTGCGCCAAATAGGTTAGAAACGCCACCTCTTACAAATTCGAGTCGGTCAATGCCTAAGTCATTTCTATAGAAAACATCAAAAGCAGATGAGTTTAAACCGAAAATAGATAAAGTTGGGCTGCCATCATAAGATAAAGGCGTATATTGAAATTGACCGCCTGAAGGTAATCCTCTAACAAATACATTAGAAGCAACTTCACCACCACCGCCTTCCGCTTTTACCGCTGGAATAGCTCGCATGATATCTGCCTGGCTACTAAATGAAATTTTGCTGAGTTGTACACTATCGATTGAAGTTACAGATAAAGGTGTATCTGAAGCTAAACGCCCTTTACTTGTACCTGTCGTAATTAATACAACGTTTCCTGAATCTTCTTCTGTAGCTGCATCAGACTCTTCTGCCGAGATAACACTCGATACCGAAGCGGCTAAAACGACTGATACGGCCTTACTTAATAAATTTAGTTTCATTGGCTTGTTCCTGTTGTTCATTACTAAAAAATAATAGTTTCTTGATTACTTCTACTTAATTACACGCTAAGTAAAACACAGACGAAATCTATTTACAACCCATTTTGGGTGTTATAGTATTGCTTTTGCACCAACATGATGCGCTTTAATACCCGTATTGACTATTAATGGCTCGAAAGACGTCCTGCGCAATATAACCCAAATATTTGGAACATAAGGAACAATCAATGGAATCTAACAGTGCTGCTATTAAAGCCGCTCGAGAGATCTTACACAACAACGATATGGGAGGATACACCGTTCCTACTCATGATCTGTATCCCTTTCAATGGAATTGGGATGCTGCTATTACCGCTTTAGGTTGGATGACATTCGATCAAACACGCGCTTGGCAAGAAATTGAATTTTTGTTGAAGGGGCAATGGAAAAATGGCATGGTTCCGCATATCGTATTTCATAAAGAAGTTGATTCCTATTTCCCCGGCCCTGATGTTTGGGGCGTTGATTTACCCTTAAGAACAACCTCTATATCCCAACCACCAGTTCTTGCAAGCGTGGTGAAAATACTTTTTGAAGGAGCTACCGATAAAGATTTAGCGAGAGAAAAATTATCTGAGATATTGCCAAAGTTAATCGCTTATCATCTATGGTGGTATAAAGATCGCGATCCAGAATCAACTGGATTAGTTGTAAGTTATCATCCTTGGGAAACAGGTATGGATAACAGCCCGGCTTGGGATGACGCTTTATCGAAGGTTCCGCCCGTTGATTGGAGTTATATTAGACGAGATACCAATCATGTCGATTCAGCTCAACGCCCCCATCAAGATGAATATGATCGTTATCTATATTTGCTCGATTTTTTCAAGAAAATGAATTTTGATTCTAGAAAGATTTTTGACAATAGCCCTTACAAAATAAATGATATTGGGATTATTTCTATTTTACATAAAGCGACAAAAGATCTAATCTCATTGTGCGAATCTAGCGGCTTGGAATTAGAACAGCTTCCTTTACTAAAGGAAAAAATATCTGCAACAGAGCAAGCAATTTCTCAACTTTGGGACGCTGATTCTTCTAGTTTTTTAAGCAAAGATTTAATTGCCGATCAACTCTGCCCCGCCATTACTACCGGAACCTTAATGGCGTTATACGGAGAGCTTGCGAGCCCCGCTCAGGCAGAAAAGATTAAAGTCTTATTACAAGATTGGCTTAACGCCTGTGAATTCGGATTAGCGTCAACACATCCAAACAGTGACAAGTTTGAAGCGCAACGGTATTGGAGAGGCCCAGTTTGGCTACATATAAACTGGCTAATTGCTTTAGGAACTGAACAATATGAGATGACAGAAATAACCGAGCAAATAAAACAAACTTCGTATGATTTGATTGAAAAAAATGGTTATTTCGAATATTTTAACTGCAAAACGGGCGAAGGCTGTGGCGGAGACAAATTTTCTTGGACAGCTGCTACTGCCATCTATTGGTTCTTATAGTTTATTATCAATAGGATAACCAGCGAAGGATAGTTTTGTTATGTCGATTACGATGGCACCTGATTTCAACAGCCGCTCCTTCTTAATTAAACATATTGATAGCATTCTAGAATTCTATGAAACCAATGTTGATGATCCAAATGGCGGCTTTTATCAAAACTTTAAGGACGATGGTCAGCGATATGATCAAGATATTCGGCACCTAGTCAGTTCCACTCGTTTTATCTATAACTATGCACGAACCTATATCCAATTTGGCCGAGAAATCGATCTTGATCGCGTTTCTTCCGGTCTTTCCTTTTTAAGAAATAAGCATAAAAACCCAAAAACGGGCGGATATGCTTGGTTGATAAAAGTCACCGATCAAGAATTAGATATTTTGGATGATGCTAATCATTGTTATGGGATGGCATTTGTAATGCTTGCCTACAGCTGGGCTTATCGAGCCGGAGTCAAAGAAGCTAAGAATTATCTCGATGAAATTTGGCTGCTGATGGAAAAACATTTTTGGGACAATTCATCTGGTTTATACAAAGATGAATTTTGTGCGGAATTTAAACAATGCCAGAGTTATCGTGGTCAGAATTCAAATATGCATACTTGTGAAGCTTTAATTGCAGCTTACCAAGCTACCGACGATACCAAATACTTAGATCGGGCTTATTTAATCGCTGACAATATTGTTAACCGACAAACTAAATCAACTGACGGCTTGATTTGGGAACATTACAGCCAAGATTGGACCATCGATTGGGAATATAACAAACAAGATCCAAAAAATCTTTTTAAACCTTGGGGGTTTCAACTTGGGCATCAAACCGAATGGGCAAAACTACTTTTAATCATTAACCAATATAAAAATAGACCTTGGCTACTCAAACGTGCCCAACAACTATTTGATAAAGCGTTAGCCTCCGCATGGGATAACAAAAATGATGGCATCTGTTATTCAGTATCCCCAACAGGTGAGATATGTGACGGCGATAAATACTTTTGGGTACAAGCAGAATCAATCGTGGCTGCCGCTTTACTTGCAGATGCTAGCGGCGATCCAAAATATAATGAATGGTATAAAAAAATATGGTCCTATAGTTGGACGCATTTAATCGACCATCAATATGGTGCCTGGTATAGAGTCCTCAATAAACAAAACCAAAAATTAAGCGACTGTAAAAGTCCAATTGGAAAAACGGATTATCATACAATGGGCGCTTGTTATGATCTTCTTGCAATGTATAAAGGGCTAATTGATTAATAAAATGTTATACCAATTTTTATCTTGCTGAATAGGTGGGCAAGGAACATCGGCAAAGGAACAAAATACGCAACAATCACCCTTATTTGGTTTTAATAAAGTTCCATGAGATTTACACTAATAAAATACTGGAAGCTTTTTTCTGAATTGTTAACTTCGCCTAGGTTGCCGTCTACTTTGAATTAAGAATTGGATTTGTTTTCTAACTGGTTCAAGACCTGTTTTTTAATTGGCTAACTCAATAATAATTTACTGAATAATTGCTTTAGCCAGTTCTGTAACTCTATTAGTTGTTGATTCAGGCGCTTTCTCAATAAGTTTTATTTGTCTATTTTCAAAATCGAGTGACTTTATCTGATGAATCAAGACCGAACCTTTTGTTGACGTTTCTTCCGGCAAAATAACTTCCAATTTCATTTTCCGTATTGTGCTAGTAATGGGGGCTACTATTGAAAATCCCGTGTGTTCATTGAATACTTTTCTTGAAATAACAAATGCTGGTCTACGTTTCATTATTTCCTTGCCTGCACTCGGGTCAAAATTAAGAGATACAATATCGCCTTTATCAGGTATATACATTAAACTTCCTTGCCAGTAGGTTTAGCATCAATCCATTCACGATCTTCTTCAGTAACTTTAAAACAGTCTTTCGGGCTACCTGCAATTAGCTCTTCAAGGCTAATTTCGTCTTCAATTGGTGTTAAAACGATTTTATTTTCTTTAATGGTCATATCTAGTTTTGAGCCAACCTGTAAACCTAAAGCTTTTATGATGGCTTTAGGAATACTAACAATGTTAGCGCCTCCAGATTGTCTAACGGATATTGCAGTCATCGCTAAATCTCCAGTGATTCAATTAGTTATACTATAATATAACTAAACCAAGTATTTTACAATGGTATAACTTATTTCACCAATCAGGTTTCGTATCACACACATTTAACTTTGTTAATAACCCTTCTCGAATTGATTCTCTCATTCCAGGTATGGTAAGCAAATAAAGGGTTTCATTGACCGCACGTCAATCGTCTTCTGCCAGCAACACAGCATTACCTCTTTTGCCCGTAATTAACATAGGTTCATGGGCTTCAGCTATTTCATCGATTAGATTGCATAAATTTGCTCTTGCTTTAGTTACATTCATTGTTAACATGATTCACCTCTCAAACTAAAGAATGCGTCAATTTAACTATATTTGGCGTAAATTCCTCTGCGAAGTGACTGTCTAGTTTCACTGTTTCTTTTTCAGAAGAATTACATTCAGGGCAAGTAATAATTGATTCAATAATGGTTGTCATTTGAAGCAACTCTGCTACTGCATTTACCCATTGTTGCTAGATATATTTTACCAAACAAGGACAGCCCCTTTGTTTTTTAGCTAGCTAATTTCTGTATTAATCAGACACATATGATTTATTATTTTCCATTTACATTTAATGTGGTTTTGAAAGATAATATCTCTAGTTTCTTTAACTGCGCTATAAGCGACTTATCGTCGGGAAATAGTTCTATCATTTTTTCTGTAATTTTTTTTGTACCAACATAATCTTTAAGTTCTAAATGACTGTTTCTAAATATCTGATATAGATTAATATCAGCTATTTCTTTCATTTTTAGCCCCGCAAAAGCAGTACAAATGGCATCCTGATTCCTCCCAATAGTTTTATCACTGTAAATAGCCGATAGCATTACATAAACATCGATATTTTCTTTATTTGATTTCTTTAGCCATTCTTCCAATATTTGAACTGATTTATTTAAAAAATCATTCGAAAAGAAATAGCCCGCTGCTGTATATCTCAAAGCCTGATTCGACTCATGTTCTTGACTTAGTTGACCATAGGTGATCGCTCTATTAAATGCAGCGTAGGCCTTATCTACATCATTATTACTTACGTAGGCAAAGGCGAGTAGTTTATTTACCATTGCTTGAATATTATGTTCCTTATATTTACCCAAGATTGCCTCAAATATTTCGATCGCTTTTTGATATTCATCTTTTAAATAATATTCCATTGCCCTAGTCATACTTGAATTAACTTTCTCGCTTAAGCCTTTAACTGGTGGATTATCTATTTTAAGGTTTTTATTAATCAATGGTTTACAGTTTTTAGTCAAATCTGTAGTTATAGTGAAATCATCATTGGCTAAGGCCAATGAACAGTAGCCTGACAAAAAGATTATTATAATTTTAATATGTTTTTTCACTTGCTTGCTCCTTTCGAACACCAATCATTTTTTATAATTAGGATACATTTTTGATGTGATTAAACTTAGTCGTTTATCAGATACGATAACCCTATAGATACAAGTATATCTTCCGCACTTTTACCCTTTTTATTTACTAATTTTATATCTGCGCCACTAGAAATTAACTTTTTTGTTTGATAAAGATCTTTCTTCATTACGGCCAAATGCAAAGCGGTATAACCGCCTTTACTTTGTAAACTCAAATTAGATGAATGTTTAAGTAATAAATCAAAAAGCTCTATATTACCCGACAATATACTATCCATTAATGGCGTCATTCCTTCCGAATTATAATGCGCAAAATCAATACTAAATTTTGACTCTAGTAACTCTTTTATGATTGCTAAATCACTTCCAACTATAGCCATTTCAATTGGACTAAACCCATTATTAATATAAATATCCTTAGCTCCATGGGACAATAATAAACGTACCATTTTTAAATTTTTTCTTTGTACAGCATAGCTTAAAGGCACCAATCCTTTATTTCCATCGGCTTGATTTGGGTTTGCTCCCCTTATTAGCAGTAATTCAGCTGCTTTATAGTTTTCAAAAAGTACCGCTTGATGAATTGGTGCCAAATCATTTTTTTGATAATGTATATTTGCGCCTTGGTCTAGTGCTACTTTGATTAAATCTAAATCTCCAAAATGGGCTCCTTCTATCAATAATTGATTACTATTTAACGTGTTTTTTCCACTTGATTTCATCGAAACCAGTTCATTATGTGTAGGATTATTTGCACAACCTGTAACTAACAAAAAAATAATAGGTATAACTATCCCAATTATTCGCCAAAACTTGCCGTTATTATTTTCAATAAAATTTAAATACATTACCACCAATTCCTTTATTATTTAGTTGGCCATGTTAGCATAAAACGTTATTTTTTCTAGGACTGTTTACATAAGAAACTAATATATGGACAAGCATATTATTCGGACTCCTTCAATACCAGCTTATACCTAACAACCCCAAACAAACCAACAACAATAAAAAGAAAACCAAAACTTCCCCCACCAGAACTAGACGACGGCGGATCAGCGGCAGGCGGATTATTACTTGGAACTGAGGCAACACTAATCGAACGAGTAACGGTTTCACTCAGACCATCACTATCAGTAACAATCAAACTCACCGAGTAAGTTCCTCCAGCGGCATAGGTATAATTAACATTTTCATCCGCTGAAGTATTTCCATCACCAAAATCCCATGCAAAGGAAATAATCATTCCATCGGAATCTGTAGACGTATTAGTAAAATTGGCTATAAGCGGCTCAGGTGTAATAAATGCAAATGAGGCTTGGGGCGCAAAGATACCATTAGTAGCTTCTATTGCAGCTTCAACCGCAGCCAAAGCATCGAGTATTCCATGACCATATTGATTATCTGGGGTTAAACTTTGATCGCCAGAGTCTCTCAATATATCTAAAACTTGAGCAGCCGTTAAACTATTATTCGACTCTAAAACTAATGCGGCGACTCCGGCAGTCAATGGACAAGAAAAGGAAGTTCCATTGTAATTAGCATAAGCGGTGTCAGAAGCAGAACTTGCCATTCGAACACTCGTCCCCATCGCCATTACGTCCGGTTTTATACGACCATCGGCTGACGGTCCTACCGAACTAAAAGAAGAACGGAATCCATTGCCAGTAACCGCTCCAACAGCTAGTACAGAATGACCATCCGATGGTGCGCCGATGGTAGTGACACCTTGACCACTATTCCCAGCAGAATTGATAACCACAATACCATTTTCGGCGGCTAAATCAGCGCATAAGGTAACGATAGTGGTATCACCATCTAAATCACTTGAAGTGTAATCGCCCCCAGTATCAAAGACTGTATAACCTAATGAGCTTGTGATGATATGAGCGCCGTTTGTATCTGCCCACTCCGCAGCTGCACACCAATTATCTTCTTCGACATGCAGCTCCGATTCTGTATTTTCTGTTTTGGCTAAATAGTAAGTTGCCCCGTAAGCTGGTCCAATTAAATTACCCGGGCTAAATCCACCGACAGTGCTAAGCGTATTAGTTCCATGATCGCCAATTCCCATATCCGCTTGATCGCCAACATCATTATCATCGTTAACAAAATCCCAAACGCCAGCGATATTCATTTGGCTAAAAGCTTCATGGGTAAGGCGATTAAAACCAGAATCAAAAATAGCAATAACAACACCGGTTCCTGTATAACCAAGTTCGTGAACTGCTGGAATGTTTATCTGCTCATTTTGAGTTAGTGAAGCACCATATTCTAATGCTTGAGAAGTTGTAATGTTTTTCTGCGATATCTTTTCTGATTCTCTCGAAGATACAACTTGCGGTTCTGGTATTCGTTTAAGTTTTTTGACAATATCGATTTTTGAAACAAAGTCAAATTCTGATAGTTTAGAAATAGCCGAGGGGGTCGCTTCAACAGATACCGCGTTAAGTCCTTTTAGTACATGCCTTACTTTAACAACTTTCGCATTAACCAAATTAAGGTAGCGATCATCAATCGGTATATCAGAAAAATCAACAATATTATCATCTCCACGATTAATCATTCGTCTTTGCATGGAGCGAGGAGAAAGACTATTTTTGGTGGTTAACAATTTTTCTTCAATTTTTTGACCTTTATCCTTAAAATAAATAAAGAGTGCCATTGTATCTTGTGTGCTTAAAGATAAAAGTCGTTCTTGTAATTTATTTGAAAGTTTTCCACTTTCATCTTGAGCAGAAACTCCTAAAGATAAACAAAGGAACGCGGCTAGAAACAATAGTTGAAGCTTTTGAATCTTATAATCTAGTCTTAAAGGATTTACTTTCATTTTATATTTTCCATTTGTTCATTCTCAAACGCCTCATTACCCATTTCGAGATTCTCGTTCTAGTCAGATATATTAAAATTTAATATCCTTTTTATCTTTATAATCTAGGGACGTTTCAAATCCAACTTGTTTTGATTTAATCATCAGTGATAAATCATTTACTACCGATTCATAAAACAATTCAACGTCTTCAATATTTTTTTCAAACAAGCTAACCCACGCGTTTCGTCCATTATTTTTTGCTGCATAAAGCGCACAATCAGCAATATTTAATGTTTGCTCCCATGTCAACGCATCTGAATTACTCTTAAGAAAAGGAAATGACGATATGCCCATTGAACAGGTTTTCCTAATACTCTTACCTTTAGCAATAACAAACTCATGCTTTTTAATATTGATTCTTATTCTTTCTGCAAGTTTTTGTACGTCTTTCCTAGTGGAAAACTTAGTGACAATTAAAAACTCTTCTCCACCCCAACGAACAACCCAATCATTACCTCTACAAGTCTTCATTAAGATTTCTGCCAGCTGAATCAACACTTGGTCACCCGCATCATGCCCATAAGTATCATTAACTGATTTAAAATGATCAGCATCGACCATAATAAACCCAAAAACTGGAAGCTTAATGTTTTTGTTGTCAAAATATTCCCTTTGTAAATTTGAAAGCTCTTGATCAATAAATTTATTAACAAAGTGACGATTGTGTATACCGGTTAATTGATCGGTTAGACTAAGCTTTTCTAAAGAGACTAATGCCTGATTAAGCTCTATATTTTTTTCCTCTAATTCATTGGTTCTTGATTTAACCTTCTCTTCCAGCTTACGATTAATAGACCTTTCAAAATCTACTTTTTTTAACTGAGAACGAATGAATATAAAAATCATAAAAACTAGGAGTAAAGCGTAAATCAAATAGGCCCACCAAGTTCGCCAAGGTGGAGGTAGAACAACAAGTTCAATTGCTCGCCCTTCTTCATTCCATATCCCCTTGTTATTGCTCGCCTTTACTCTAAATATATATTTTCCGTCAGGCAAGTTAGTATAAGTGGCACGCCTATTATTTGCACTAGTCTCTATCCAATTTGAATTAAATCCTTCTAACTTATATTGATATTTATTGTCTATTGGGCTAGAAAAATCAATCGCGGCAAATTCAAAAGACAAAATATTATCTTCATGACTAAGAGAGATTGAATCTGTGTAATTGATTGAGTGTTTTAAAACTGTTTTAACCTTTTTTCTAGATAAAGCAACACTTTTGTTGGCTAATCGAAAATCACTAAATACAATCTTTGGGGGTGTTGATTGAATATCAATTTCATCTGGATAAAAACCACAGTAACCAATTTTACCGAAAAATAATTCACCATCTTCAGATTGATGATAAGCACCTTGATTTACACCGCATGGACTGTCCACAGAATAGAAGTTTGCATCGGCCGGGTCAAAAAACATTAAACCAGATCCAATCCCCAGCCACATAGCGTTATTTTTATCGATTGTTATGGCTGAAACTCTATTATCATCTAGCCCTTCCTCTTCTTGATAACGGGTAAATTTCTCGTTAATAGGATCAAATTTATTTAACCCTTTAGCTGTCCCAATCCACAAAAAGCCTTTCTTATCTTGATTAATCGAAAAAATACGATTATCCGATAAACTATTTTTATTGTCCGTTTCTTGGGAGTGATTTTTGAATCTTTTAGTTTGAGGATTAAATTGATTTAGACCGCCATTTGTTGCAATCCAAACTATTCCATCATGGTCGATAAAAATTGTGCTAACGGAATTTCCTAGTAAACTATTCTGGGAGCTATTTGAATCTTTGTAACGTGTAATAACATTATTAATGCTATCAAAATGATTCAGTCCATCTAAGGTTCCTATCCATAAATGTCCATCTTGATCTTGATTAATTACCGTAATATGGTCACTACTTAAACTATTAAAATTATCTTTTTGGTATCTAAAATGTTCAAAGACATTCTGTTCAGAATCTCCACTCTGTCGATTTAGCTTATTTAATCCACCTGACGCCGTACCAACCCACAAATCCCCCGCATCATCTTCAAATATCGCTCGCACATCATTTGCACTTAGAGTCCGGTCATCATTAGGATTATTTTGATAAAGAACAAACTTCTGCGTCTTCTTGTTGTAACTGTTAAGTCCCGTTCCAAAGCCAACCCAGTGAATTCCATTTCTATCTTTTAGAATAGCTCTTATGTTTCCGTTGCTTAAACTATTATTTTTATCGTATTGATGCTTTACAATACCAAATTGTTCTATTGAGGGATCAAACCGATTTAGATAGTTACCCAAAGTACCAATCCAAAACAAACCACTTCTATCTTGCATTATTGAAAGAACACCGTTATTTGACAAACTTCTATTGTCTTGTGGGCTATGCACAAACCTTTCAAAATAACCGTTTTTTCGGTTAAAGCGATTTAAACCTCCATACCGTGTTCCAACCCAAAGTCGATTAGTATGATCTTCATAAATTGAAGTTACATGATCGTTACTAAGGCTGTTGATATTATTAGAGCTATTTTTAAAATACCTAAATTCTTCGCTACGAGGATCAAATTGAATCAAGCCTGCACCTAAAGTTGCTATCCAAATGATCTGATTAGAATCTTCATACAAGGTGTATATTAATTTATCACCAATGTTACTCCTATTATCTGGATTGTAAAAATAACGTTCGAATTTCTGCGTTTTATTGTCAAAACGGTTTAAACTATTTCCGCCACTGACCCAAAGCGTATTTGATTGGTCTATTAGAAGTGTTAAAACGGCATTATCACTTAGACTTGATAGATCTGTTTCATCGTTTTTATAACTATGAGTAAATGTTTGAGAATCTATTTCAAACCGATGTACGCCGGCGCCATGAGTTCCTACCCATAAATCGTCATCAGCATCTTGAGCAATTGAGGTAATTCGACTGTTGCTTATAAGTGTTTTTGGATGTTCTTTATCAAAAGGAAACCTTGTGAATGTTTCATTACGAGGATTATACTTATGGAGTACGCCACCGGATGTGCCTACCCATAAACCACCAGCGCGATCTTCAAAAATGGTTTGTACATAATTATTGGCTAATGACGTTTCATCACTAGGAATATTTTTAAAAACTTTAAACGTGTAGCCATCAAAACGATGCAATCCACCTTGAGTGGCGGACCAAATATAGCCTTGTTGATCTTGGATTACTTTTAGAACAACACCATTGCTCATTCCATATTGATATCCAACCTCATCGAAAGTAAAAGCTGTTTGTTTTGCAAAAACAGAAAATGAACACAATAAAATTAAACTTATTATAAAGCTGTCAAAAAACTTTTTAACTAGATATAAATTAGACATACTTAAAGATCAAAGTGTCACGAATAATTATTAAGCACAGGTAAGTAGAAATTGGATTACTCCTCCATACTCGGAGCCGCCACCCGCATAATTTCTTCAACTGTGGTTCGACCTTCCGCAACCTTTTGTGCACCGCTAATTCGAAGTAAAGTCATTCCATTTGTTAACGCTTGCGATCTTATCGGTGCCACTTCACTACTTTTGGAAATAATTTTTTTAATAGATGGATCGATTTTTAATAGTTCGTAAATACCTTGCCTACCCAAATAGCCGGACTGACGACATTCATCGCAACCTTTTGGTTCAAACATTAATTTAGGAACCGACAAATCAAAGCCAAGGGTTAACTCTTTCCAAGCATCAACATTTGGCTCAACCGCATGTTTACAATGAGGACATAAGGTACGAATTAATCGCTGCGCCATCACACCTAATAAAGTCGCATTGATCAAATAAGATGGAACACCAATATCTTGTAACCGAGTTACGGCTGACGAAGCATCGTTGGTATGAAGTGTCGAAATAACTAGATGCCCAGTTAACGAAGCTTGTATTGCAATATCTGCCGTTTCTTTGTCACGAATCTCACCAATCATAATAATATCGGGATCTTGTCTTAACAAAGAACGAACACCACTAGCAAAATCGACATTAATGTCGTGATTAACCTGCATTTGATTAAACGCTGGTTCAACCATTTCGATAGGATCTTCAATCGTACAGACATTTACTTGAGGAGTCGCTAAGAGCTTTAGCGTCGTATAAAGTGTTGTCGTTTTACCTGAACCAGTTGGTCCGGTTAATAAAACAATTCCCGTTGGTTGATTTGCGATGTTTAACCAATCTTCCTCTGTATCTTTATTTAAGCCAAGAGCGTTAAAGTTCCTTAACAAGACTGTTGGGTCAAATATTCTAGCAACCAATTTTTCACCAAACGCAGTTGGCATGGTTGAAAGACGCAGTTCTATTTCTTGTCCATCAGGCGTTTTGGTTTTTATTCGACCATCAAGAGGTTTTCGTCGCTCCGCCACATCCATACGACCTAAAATCTTAAACCTTGCGGTAACAGCAGCCGAAATATTAGCAGGAAGCTTGTACACGCTATGTAAAACACCATCAATCCTTAATCGAATATTACCTGTTTCTCGCCTTGGTTCGATATGAATATCACTTGCTCTTTCAGCAAATGCGTACTGTAAAAGCCAATCGACAATTTGAACAACATGTTGATCATTTGCATCAAGTTCACCAACATTTCCAATCTCTAATAACTGCTCCAAATTAGTGACTTTTACGTCTTGAAGGTTTTCACCAGATGCACCTTTGATTGATGAGCTTAGGCTATACAACTCTTTTTGAAGACGGCTAACAGTTTCGGGATTAGCGATAACGAGCTGTATTTGTTTGCGTAATATCTGTTCAAGACCGGACACCCAAGAATTCATCTCCGGCTCTAAAACGGCAATTGAAACGCTATCGTGACCGACCTCACAAGCTAATATATTATGCCGAGAGGCAAAGGCTTTGGACATCACTGCGGTGATTGCATCAACGTCAAGCTTTAAAGGGTCAAGCCGTACGTAAGGTAATTGATGCTGAATCGCAAACTGCTCCGCCAAGAGTTCTGCAGTTAAAGTCTTTCCTTTAAGCTTTGCAGATTTTAACTTAATCGCAGCTAGCTGGTTAATTGGGTGGCCATGACTGCCTTTAGATTTGATTTCTTTAGCAGCCTGTTTAGATTGCTCAAGCGTAATAATCGACGATTGCTCTAACTCTCGCAAAAAACGAATAATATCAGTTTTTCGATCAACTACTGCCTGCATGATATTCCCAATTTCAAATAAAAAACTACTTAAAGTGTATATGAAATTTCTTAAATATCAAATGGTTAAACCACTAAGATGTTAACTCCATCAGGTATAGAAAAATAAAGGTGACTATGGGATTAATTTAGTTTCAATGCACCATGGGCGTTAATCGTTGTTTGCATGGCTATTTGTCCGGCATTTTCTTCTCTTAAAGCCACCATACTTCTAAAAGTATCAAATAAATGCAGGGGAGTATTAAATGAATTTTTGCAGGTAACGGGAGGCATATCGGGCGCATCAGTTTCGAGAACGATAGAGTCAAGCGGGAGCGAAGAAGCTAACTTGTGTAGTTTAGCGGCTCTAGGATAAGTCATTGCCCCACCAAAACCTAACTTAAAACCTAAATCAATATATTTGTTAGCTTGATGCTCACTACCATTAAAGGCATGAACAATTCCGCCCTCAGTAAATTTTAATTGAGAAAGAATCTTTATCATTTCATCATGTGCTTTGCGGACATGAAGAACCAATGGCAAGGCAGCCGATTTAGCGATCACAACTTGCCCTTTAAAAAAATCCATTTGAAGGTGTCTGTTGGTGTCCTGATTATAATAATCCAAACCAATTTCTCCAACCGCTGCAATGGGTCCTACAGACAAAGCCATTTCTAAATCGTGCAAATGCGATTGCTCATGCTGTTCAGCAAATAGTGGATGTAATCCAAGAGCGGTGTAGCAGATCGAATGAGTCGCCGTAATTTGTCGAATAGCTCTCCAGTCGGCTTTTTTTACACCGGGAATCAAGATCCCTGAAATCCCTGTTTCCTCTGACTTTGCTACCATTTTATCCAAATGAGTCGCAAATTGCGGAAAATCTAAGTGACAATGAGTGTCAAACAAGCTAATTTTATTTGTCATTTAATTCCTTTGCTTTTCGATGATTTATCATCCTAGTATCATCAAATACACCTAAATCATTGACTTGCCCCAATAATAATCAATAATTTCCAGTTTAGACAGTATTATTTGTTACAAAAATCTAATCGTCACAAATATTAGATTCCAGTTAATTTATTACCTCTTAATGTTCACGTGTTTGCTTAAACTCAATATCAGGCCATCTTTCTTGAATAAGGTTCAGGTTGACGCGAGTTGGTGCCAAATAAGTTAAATTATCACCACCATCCAAGGACAAGTTATCCATTGCTTTCGCTTTAAATTGCTCAAGCATCTTCTCATCGTCGCATTCCACCCAGCGAGCGGTGTTAACCCCAATCGGTTCATAAATACATTCAACCTTGTATTCAGTTTTAAGTCTATGGGCTACCACATCAAACTGTAATATACCTACCGCACCAAGAATCAAATCATTCGAATTAAATGGTCTAAACACCTGAGTCGCCCCTTCTTCAGAGAGTTGAATCAAACCTTTTAACAAGGCTTTATTTTTTAACGGATCCGCAAGCCTGACTCGCCGAAACAGCTCTGGGGCAAAGTTAGGTATTCCAGTAAATTTAATCATCTCGCCACCGGTAAATGAATCACCAATTTGAATCGTGCCATGATTATGTAATCCGATAATATCGCCGGCATAGGCCTCATCTAAATTAGACCGGTCGCCAGCCAGAAAAGTGACTGCGTTGGAGATTTGAAGATCACGATTTAAACGAACATGTTTCATTTTCATACCCTTGCTGTACTTTCCAGAGCAGATACGCATAAACGCGATTCGATCTCGATGTGCAGGATCCATGTTGGCTTGGATTTTAAAAATAAATCCAGAAAATGAATCCTCCGAAGGTTCGATTTTCCTGATATCAGTTTGTCGGCTCAATGGTGCTGGAGCCCATTCTACAAAACCGTCTAACATTTGAGTCACACCAAAATTACCTAAGGCTGTACCAAAATAAACGGGAGATAACTCTCCTTTTAAAAATGCTTCAAGTTCAAATTCGTGGGAAGCACCTAATACCAATTCTAGTTCTTCTCTTAGATCGTCTGCTAAACTACCGATTCTTTCATCAAGCTGAGGATTATTTAATCCTTCAATAAAGTCTTGCTCTTGAATGATATTTCCTTGCCCCGTCGAGTAGAAATACACTTTATCTTCAAGCAAATGATAGATCCCTTTAAACTCTTTCCCCATACCTATCGGCCAAGTGATAGGCGCGCACTTTATATTTAATACATCTTCAACTTCATCCATCAATTCAATCGGATCTTTGATATCACGGTCGAGTTTATTCATGAACGTGACGATCGGGGTATCACGTAAGCGACAAACTTCCATCAGCTTAATGGTTCGTTGCTCAACACCTTTACTGCTATCGATAACCATTAATGCCGAGTCAACGGCGGTTAAAGTTCGATAAGTATCTTCAGAAAAATCTTCATGTCCAGGCGTATCTAATAAATTAACAATCCGCTCGGCATAAGGAAATTGCATCACCGAGGTTGTCACGGAAATACCTCGTTCTTTTTCCATTTCCATCCAATCTGAAGTAGCGTGTTTACCTGATTTACGCCCTTTTACCGTTCCTGCTTCTTGAATCTTTTTACCAAGCAGGAGCAATTTTTCGGTAATGGTTGTTTTACCAGCATCTGGATGCGAGATAATTGCGAAAGTTCTTCGCTTGTTGACTTCTGATGACACAATACGTCCTGATTTGAATGACTAAAATAATCGGCGGCAATTATCACTAATTATCGCATACAACTCAATCAAATCTAGGAGTATTATTTACACAACAACGAAAGGTCGATGACTAATTTTTTTTGATTGCATTTTTTTATGACAAAAGCGCTTGTAATACCAATGCATCTTCTCGAGTTTGAGAGGAATTAGGATAATAGTTTTTTCGAAGACCAATTTTAAAAAAACCATGTTTACGATAAAGTGATTTAGCACTTTTGTTAGACGATCTAACCTCAAGAATAATACGATTGCAACTCTCCTCTTGAGCGAACTGAAATAAATACTCCAACCAAACACTGCCTAAACCTTGGCCTTGGAAATCGGGAATCACGCAAACATTAAGTAACTGGATTTCATCCAAAACCTTTTGAATGATCATGTGTCCCACAGGTTTATTGTTATTTTCCATCAAGAAACAAATATAATGGTCGTTCAAACAGTTTTTCATATTTTGTTCAGACCAAGGTATTGAGTAAGCTAATCGCTCATTGACTAATATTTCGTCCAGATCGGATAAGCTCCCTCGTTTAAACTCTATTGAAGTATTCTCAACCAGCGGATTCAAAACAAATTATCTGCTCAAAGTGAGGCACTGTGCTAAATAACGGAGGTCATCTAAAGCAAGTGATTTAAGAGACGGATTTTCTATCAGTGAAAAAGGATGATAACTAACTAATAATTTCTGCTGATTTTCACAACTAACCATTTGACCTCGTAATTGGGCAAGTTTAGATTCCTCACCCAAAAAGTGGGAGACTGTTTCCTCTCCTAATAACAATATTAAATCCGGCTTGGATTGTTCAATATGTTCATCCATGTTGATAGCATCATCCCCGAGTCCAGCTTGAGAAAGGTGAGCCATTTGAATTTTTAAATCAAAAGATGCTGACTCTAAAAGGGAAATTAGGCTATTGATATAGTCTTGCATAAACCGACTGGGTGAACTGGTTGTCGCGAAGCTACTTGCAGGCTGATCAATTTGATGGCGACATATAATCAAAAGCCGCTTATTGCCTTCCTCTTTGATAATTTGATTACGCCAGTTAACTAACTTCAAATACTGATTACCAGTGAATTTTATCGACTCAATTTCAGCTTCAGTTGTTTGCTTTATCGAACCATTATCTTCTCTTTTATCCGCTAATTTTTTATCTGCAATAACAACTTCTTCTATCGATTCAATTTCTTTTATTGATTCAATTTCTTTTGGCAATTGGACTTCTTTAACTTCTTTTTCTTGAACACTATCTTTTTCTTGAACACTATCTTTCGGTATCCAACAGGTAACTCCCATTGAATCAAGGTAGTCAAAACGCAAATCATCATCCATGATTGCTGAAATATCTGCACCCTGGGTCATAATTCCGCTCCACAATACTTGCAATAGATAGCATCGACATCATGCCCTTCTTCACTACAATTTTGACAAGAAACATTCGACACACCACCTTTGGTGAAAGCTCGAGCAAGTTCGGCGGTATATATCCCCGTTGGAACAGCAATTATTGCATAACCTAAAATCATAACCGCAGCCGCAATCATTTGACCTATTTCAGTTTGTGGAACAATATCCCCATAACCAACGGTCGTCAAAGTAATAATCGCCCAATAAACGGATCGCGGAATGCTAGTAAATCCATTTTCTGCGCCTTCTACCAAATACATAACTGAACCAAAAACAACAACAAAAATAAAAACTGAATACAAGAAGATGGTAATTTTCTTTTGGCTTGCTTTTAAAGCAATCATCAAGGTATTTGCTTCACCTAAATATTCAGCTAGCTTAAAGACCCTAAATATTCTTAATACCCGTAAAACACGAAAAACTAAAAAGGTTTCTGCACCGGCATAATATAGAGCAATAAAACTCGGTAAAATTGAAATCAAATCTATGATCCCTAATACACTCACCGCATAAAGCCGAGGCTTTCTAACACTCAATAATCGCAAAATGTATTCACAGGAAAAAATAATCGTGAAAGTCCACTCGATCACAGTCAACACTTCACCGTAAACCAGTCGAATGGATTCGACACTGTCTAACATGACAGCTATCACACTGGTAATGATGGCTACAATCAATATTACATCAAAGCGTTTTCCTGATAGCGTATCGGCCTCAAAAATCACTTCATGCAATTTTTCTCGCCACGGGGCTAAAGGAGCACCTTGACTGTATTTTTTAATCTTCTTTACCATAAACAAGCATTATTAGATTTTGAAACCCATAGAGAAACCAAAGAAAAACACCGTTGAAAATCAAATAACTTCGGCAATCGTCATACTAAATTAAATAGTTAATAATTGCTACCAAACGCCTAAGCTGGCTATTCAACCTCCAATAAAAAAGCCCTTTATTTGACTAAAGAGCTTTTATTGAAATCTAGATGAATCCAGTGATTACTGCGTTACAGCTTTTATCCTAATTTCGACACGTCGGTTCAAAGCTCTACCTTCTGCGGTTTGATTACTTGCAACAGGCGTCATAGGGCCTTTTCCTAAATGAACAATACGCTTTTGTTCAACGCCTTTCGATTCTAAATAGTTTGCAACTTGAACGGCTCTATCTTCCGATAGTTTTAAGTTATGGCTAATGCTTCCAGTTGAATCCGTATGGCCTTCAACTTCAATTAAGGTGTCTTTATAATTAACAAACACTTTAGCGACAGAATCCAAAACGGCGAAAAAATCAGCCTGGATTTCAGACTTATCGGTTGCAAAGGTGATATTTCCAGGCATCACTAAATTAATATTATCGCCACTTCGTTCAACACTAACGCCAGTTTCAGCCAATGAACTCCTTAAATCTGCTTCTTGAGAATCCATATAAGCACCGATTCCTGCGCCAATAGCTCCACAACTCAAGGCTGCGTTTCTGGCGCTTTTGCTATTTTTAGATGCGCCAATCAGACCGCAAACCAAAGCGCCAATTCCAGCTCCTTTAGTCGCATTATTAGTCTTTGATTCGCCGGTATACGGATCGTTCGATTGGCATCCAGATAACATCATTGAAAGAACAATCACTGATGAAACAACAAACTTAAAATTAACCTTTGACATACAACACCCTTAATTGAGGTTATTCGTTAAATACTAACAACATAAACCATTATAATCATTGCCTGTGAATCTTGACTGAACATTCAATTATTTTTACAAATTCTTGTCTATTAAAATCCAAGGCTATCATATAAGTTTCAACCAAATAGGATTCAAATCACAATAATTTATTTTAACAACCGGATTATACAAAAGCCACTCCAAAAGGTGTGGCTTATATTAGATTCATTGAGCTGAAATGACTAGGCTGCCTTTCCCTTTTTTGAGGCCTTAACAGGTTTGAAATCACCAGAAATATAAGCCTTAGAATAATCATCTACTTGTATTGCATCGAGCCTCAAGCTTTCGGCTTCCAAGTACTCATTAGCTTCAATTTGAGTCAAGATCCCAGTTGAAATAGCCATCGCCACGGTATCTTCGAGATCTTCCGTTGGCGTTAATGATTTAGCTTTTACAGCCGCTTTTAGTTTGTTAGCTGTTTTGATACTTGCTAACACTTTGCTAAAAGCGTAGTCAATCCGTCCAACCGGTTGCTCTTTATCGCCAATAAAAATATTTTTAGTTAGTCGATCTCTTAGCGAATTCTCAGATAACATAGCTTGTACGATTTGGTGATCCAATTTATCACTCGGACGTTTATAAGCATTTCCATAAGGGAAAATAATCCGCTTTAGAAGCTTACCCAACCACACTGGCTTGAAATTATCAAAAAATTCCAAAAAAGCAGTTTGAATTAAATAAAAATTTCTATCTAGGTTCCATTTTACGTAAACCAAGTCAGCTCCTTGTTGCCCGCTATCTTGATAATATTTCAACACCGCAGAGGATAAATACAAATGACTTAACACGTCACCTAACCTTGCCGATAATCGCTCTTTACGCTTTAGTTCACCACCTAAAATCGCCATTGAAAGATCAGATACTAAGGCCAACGCAGAGCTCATTCGAGTCAACTGTTGGTAATAATAAGCGGTTTCGCCATCAACAGGTTTTCTTACCACTTTTCCAGCAGTCACACCGAGACTCAATGTTCGAATAAAATTACTTAGGCCATAACCAATATGTCTAAATAGAAGAGAATCAAATTCATCCAAGCCTTCCTCTTCATTAGAATTAGTCGCCGCCTGCATTTCACGATAAACAAACGGATGACATCGAACAGCGCCCTGACCAAAAATCATTAGATTACGAGTCAAAATATTAGCCCCTTCAACCGTTATACTTACTGGTGAACTCATAAACCCACTAGCAAGATAGTTGCGCTCACCTTGCATCACTCCTCGACCGCCATGGATATCCATTGCATCATTGACTAACGAACGTGCTGCTTCAGTCATATGATACTTGGCAATCGCTGTTACTACCGATGGTTTATAACCGGCATCTACCGCACCAGCTGTTGTTATTCGAGTTGCTTCTAATTGATAGGTAGCACCCGCTATTCGAGCCAGAGCCTCCTCTACCCCTTCAAATTTTCCGATCTCTGTTTTAAATTGTTGGCGTAAAATTGAGTAGGCACCGGTAGTTCGGTAGGCTACTTTCGCTGCCGCTGTTGCCCCAGAAGGTAGAGAAATCCCGCGACCAGCGGATAAGCATTCAACTAACATTTTCCAGCCTTTACCGGCATAATCTTGACCACCGACAATCCAAGACATAGGAATGAATACATCTTTGCCTTTAGTTGGACCATTCAAAAAAGGTGAACCAACCGGGAAATGGCGATTTCCGATTTCAACACCTTTATGAGATGTAGGAATCAAGGCAACGGTAATGCCGATATCTTTTTGATCACCAATTAATCCGTCGGGATCATACATTTTGAATGCCAAACCAAGCACTGTAGCGATTGGCGCTAATGTTATATAACGTTTATCCCAATTTAGACAGATTCCAAGCGTCTCTTCGCCTTCAAACATTTGTTTACAAACCACTCCCGAATCAGGCATTGCACTAGCATCGGAGCCGGCCTTAGGAGCCGTTAACGCAAAACAAGGTACTTCCTCACCTTTTGCGAGTTTTGGAAGGTAGTGATTTTTCTGCTCATCGGTTCCGTAGTGGAGCAATAACTCAGCAGGACCAAGCGAATTAGGAACCATAGTGCTGACACCTAACGCACCAGAGCGAGAGGCTAACTTAGTAACAATACTTGAATGAGCAAAAGCAGAAAAACCTTTACCACCGTATTCCTTAGGGATAATTAGACCTAAAAACCCTTCAGATTTTAAATAATCCCATGCTTCTTTGGGCAAATCTTTATCTTTGAAACTAATATCCCAATCAGAAACCATATTACAAACAGTTTCTACTTGTTCATCAATAAATGCCTGTTCCTCTTGAGTTAATTCTGGCTTTTGAGATTTTAGCAACATTTGCCAATCAGGATTCCCCCTAAATAATTCTCCATCCCACCAGGTATCACCTGCATCCAGAGCCTCTTTTTCTGTTTGGTTCATGGGAGGCAGGACACTCTTAAAAAAAGCAAAGACCGGACGAGTAATTTTATCTTTACGAAAATCTTCTGCAAAAAATAAAAATGCGACTGGCGCGAATAATAACCAAGGAATAATAAGAAATTCGCTAGTCATGGTCATCATCACCAAAGATGCTCCCGCAGCAGCCAATGCTGTTCCCATACGTGCTCTAAAGTAGGCACTTATCCAAATTACACTGATTAAAATAAATATTTGAAAGGTTAAAACCATTGTCAAATTTCTCCTAAAGATCGAGCCATATCAATATCTGAATTGCTGGCTCCATTAATAACTAAAGATGGAATTGCATCGGAAGAAAACGCCGCCGCCATAAAGGGAACAAGTCGTTTGATGATTTCTTCGATAGATACTTTTTGTTGAAAATCACTTTCTGCAATTTCTTGCAAAGCTTTATGACCAGCCAAGGTAAAAATAAATGATCCGAGCATGAAATGAAGTCGCCAAAACATTTCAGCCGGTTTTAAATTAGGGCTTGTCGATTGTAATAGGCGAGTAAAATGTTTGAAAACCTCTGAATAATGAGTCATTGCAAAACGTCGAATATGACCTTGAGTTTCGGCGTAAGCTCTACCTAATAAATTCATAAAGACACCAGAACCGTTTGGGCGTAGGTTATCGAGTTTAGTAATTGGATTAATTAAAGTCGCTAAAACGTCAATGACTTGATATGGTGTTGAGGCAGCATCTAAACGCTCCATTTCTTTGCTCAAATCAGTTGTAAATGACAACATAAAACGATCGAAAACTGCTTGAATCAGTGTTTTCTTAGAACCAAAATGATAGTTAACTGACGCAAGATTGACATCTGCTTTTGCGGTGATCATTCTTAAACTCGTTTCCGAAAAGCCATAATCAGCAAACAATTCTTCTGCGACATCCAGTATTTTTTCTTTGGTAGAATTCAATAGCTACCCCTTACAACAAAAATTCAAACAAGTGTTTGAAACATACGTTCAAATTAAACAAAAGTCAAGCCCTTGCAACAGTTTTGAGTAATTTTTTAGGTGCCCAAACGACTAGATCGAAAGAAAAGTTAATGACCTCAATAAATCAGATATTTTATTTACAAAACTTTTAGTGTTTCCAAAAAAATTGCCTATACTCAAACAAAAGTGAATTTAAAAAACTATTTGATACGATAGCTCAATCATATGGAATCTGTTATGAAGCACACTGAAAACCAAGTCACATTGCTACAACTAGCCGCCGCCCAACTTGCTCTTTCGCTAAAAGAAACCGAACAACCGTTTGACGACCTATCTAGGCTTTTTATTGAAATTGTCGAAGGTTACAACCAAATAGAAGGATTAATAGGCTCCTGTGATCAATCAGATGTAGAAAAACTACAAGACCTTCATAGCCATACTCAAGCAAAAGTCCGTAACGCCATCGTAGATTTTCAGTTTTATGATCGAATGACTCAGAGATTACAACACATTATGAGCAATATCCAAGATGCAATTAAAGCTCTAGAAGTCAAAGAAACAGGCGATGAGGCTGAATGGAACCGGATATTTGAAAGGATCGAAAAGAGTTACACTATGAGAGAAGAAACCCAACTATTCAACAGCATCAGAAGTGGCGAAGGATTTGAAACTGCCGTTAAATCACTGATTGAACAAACATTTAAAAAAGATGCCGTCGAACCAGAAATTGAGTTGTTTTAATACTAACTCGCGCCTTATAGTACATTTCCAACTAGCAAAAGATCGTTGATTTGCCCTTATTAAACCAGATCTCCGCTTTCCTACTTTAGCGAAAATAACCAATTATTCGTCATTTTATTCCTATGTCACACACTTTGTTACAAAGGCTACACATCCTGAAAGGTGTTTTAGTTCTATAATACACCATATCAAGTCTAGGATTATTGCTCTGTAGCCTTAATCTAGCTGCTACAAGGAATGTGGCACAAAAGATGCTTTAATTGATTTGAATTGGATTAGATCAAATTGGATTGGATCGAATTGGATCGAAATAATAAACAAGCATGCTTTACTTAGCTATTAAATAAATTTTTATTCGCTGCGAAGGAAAATAAAATGAAATCAAGATCTCGCTCAACTAATGACGGCACAATAAATAAATCTCTTATTGCACTATTTATCAGCTTATCTTTCCTTGTTACCGGATGTAGTAGCAACGATGACAAAGACGATGCAGCTAAAACAGAAGAAGCCGCTAAAGCGGAAGAAAAAGATAAAAAACCTCCCGTTCCAGTTGAAGTCGTCGCGGTTTCAAGAGGCGATATTCAACAAACTTATCGAACCATTACAACACTTGAGGCTGAAAATGACGTCCAAGTAGTAGCCCGTTCTACAGGTTTACTGCAGGATATATTGGTTGAAGAAGGTGATACAGTTGTTAAGGGTCAACTTATGGCTCAATTAGACGTCGAACAACTATCATTAGAAGTGGCTCAATTAAGCGCGACTTCAAATAAGTTGCAAAAAGAACTAAAACGCCAAGAATCTCTTTTCGCTAGAAAATTGGCCAGTTCAGATGCTCTTGACCGCGCCAAATTTGAATACCAATCTCAATTAGCTCAATACAAGCTATCTAAATTACGACTTAATTACGCGAGCATTAAAGCCCCCATTGGTGGCATTGTCACCGAGCGATTAGTCAAACAAGGCAACCTAATTCGTGAAAATGATATGCTATTTAAAATCGTTGACCTTTCTTCACTAAAAGCTGTTCTTCATTTACCGGAAAAAGAACTAGCCAATGTTAGAAAAAAGCAAGCCATCTTACTAAACGTTGATGCATTAGGTGACCAAGTTATCATCGGTGAAATTGAGCGAATTAGACCAATGATCGATACTCAAACTGGGACTTTTAAAGTTGTTGCAAAGCTAAACAATAAAGATAGCTTTTTAAAGTCTGGAATGTTTGGAAAAGTAGAAGTTATTTTTGACACTCATCAGAACAGTTTATTAATTGAGCAACAGGCGGTAATCACTCAAGATAATCGTTCTCACGTGTTTGTAGTGAAAGATAACAAAGCTATCCAAACACCGGTCAAGGTCGGCTTTCATCACAATGGCATTTTAGAAATTACCGAAGGCTTATCGGAAAGCGATCAGGTTATTACAACCGGGCAACAACTCATTAAGCACGAAGCCTTAGTTGAAATAGTCGGTCAAGAAAAAACGATTGTAGAAAAAGACAAAGAGGCCTCTCCGACAATTAAGCCAAGTTCGACGGCATCAGTCGCCTCTAACCCTTAGTCAATAATACCGATAAATATTGCGGCAAAATGAAATCTCACTTTTGCCGCACTAATTTCCAGACAAGCCGACAGACCTAAAGGAAAATATTTATGAACCTGATTGCCACCGCAATTCGCAGACCGGTAACTGTTGCAATGTTTACACTTGCCGCATTAGTTTTTGGATTAGTGCTTCTTAATAGACTTGGCTTTAATCTGCTTCCTGAATTGAGTTATCCAACGCTAACCGTTCGAACGGATTTTCCAGGTGCTGCGCCAGCGGAAGTTGAAAACCTAATATCTCGCCCGCTAGAGGGAGTTTTAGGAACGATTAAGGGACTTCGCCAAGTTCGCTCCGTTTCTAAAGCTGGTCGTTCTGACGTCTATCTTGAGTTTTATTGGGGAACCAATATTGACGTAGCGAGCTTAGACGTTAGAGAAAAACTTGAACAGGTTTTTCTGCCGTTAGAAGTGACTGCTCCTTCCCTTTTAAGATTTAATCCAAATAACGATCCCATTATTCGAATGAGTTTGAGTCAAGAACTCTCCGAAGGTGACGACCCAACTGCTTCACTTTCTAAACTGCGGCGTTATGCCAACCTTCAACTCTCGCGTCGAATGGAAACCATTGAAGGAGTTGCTGCGACCAAGGCTTCTGGCGGGTTAGAAGATGAAATACAAATTCAAATTGATCAAGACCAACTCGCTCGGCTTAATATTTCCGTCGCTGACATAGCCAATAAATTGAAAACCCAAAATATTAATATGAGTGGTGGCCAAATTCGTAATGGCCAACAGCAGCTATTAGTCAGAACATTTAACGAATACCGAAGCATCGAAGATTTTGCTAACACCATTATTATTGCAAAAGATCAAAAAGTTGTACGCCTAAAAGATGTTGCACAAGTCAAATCGACATACAAAGATCCCACCGCAATTATCCGTCACAATGGAACTCAAGCGGTAGAACTTGCTATTTATAAAGAAGGCGATGCAAATACGGTTAAAGTGGCTGAAGCAGTACACAAAAAATTAGAACAGATAGAAAAATCTTTAGATGATGGAATGAAATTAACCCTACTAACAGATGCTTCAGAATTTATTGACAATGCGATTTCCGAGTTGGTGACTTCGGCTTTGATAGGTGGCGTTTTAGCAATGATCGTTATCTACCTTTTCTTAGGTCAATTTGCGCCAACATTAATTATTTCATTAACCATTCCATTATCCATTATTATCACTTTTAACTTAATGTTTGCTGCAAAAATAGATATGAATATTATGTCTTTAGGTGGACTAGCTTTAGCGGTTGGAATGCTGGTCGATAACGCCATTGTGGTTCTAGAAAATATAGCCAAAAAAAGAGAAAAAGGGATAGCTATCGCGAAAGCAGCACTTGAAGGCGCAACCGAAGTTTCCGGCGCTATTACCGCTTCGACTTTAACGACCATTGCAGTATTTTTACCCTTGGTTTTTGTCGAAGGGATCGCAGGGCAACTATTCCGAGACCAAGCACTAACCATTACCTTTTCTTTAATCGTCTCTTTGGGCGTTGCATTAACTTTAATTCCAACTATGGCGGCAGTGGGTAAAAGAAATAATTCTGATCTAGCTGTTTTACAAAGAACCTCGAAACCTATTTGGATAAGGTTACTTCTGTTTCCCTTTGAGCTGATTGTTTTATTGTTAGCTGGAATATTTTTTGTTGTAAAAATAATTGGAAAGGGGCTTGCTATCGTTTTTGGCACTATCTTTAAGTTTCTGAAAAAGGTATTTGATTTGGTTTATCAACCTCTTTCACGATTTTATCTGACACTATTAAAATCTTCCCTTAACGCTAAAACAGTTACGCTTATTTCTGCCATTGCAATATTTTCAGCAAGTATTTTTTTAATTAAAGATATATCTAAAGTTGTTCTACCAGAAATGGCTCAAGGAGAATTTTTAGTCAGGGTTCAATACGCTCCGGGAATGGCGATAGAATTAACCGATAAAAAAGTTATCTCTTTATCAAAAAGCTTGTTAGCCGTTGAAGGAGTCAAAGAAGTTTTTGCGGTTGCCGGCACTGGAAATAAATTAAATACTAACCCGCAGCAAGATGGTGAAAACCAGGCTGAGTTCAGTTTGCTTTTAGAAGATGGGCTTTCCAGAAATAAAGAAAACCAATTATTAAAAACCATAAGAAATCTTCTAGCGACAGAGAGCAGTGGATTAACCGCTGACGTCGACAGACCTCAACTCTTTAGTTTTTCGACTCCGCTGAGTATTGAGGTCTCAGGCTACGATGTTGACATGTTAAAAAATGCGGCAGAATTGGTCGTCAAATCTCTGTCTAAATCTGATCGGTATATTGACCTTCATACCAATATGAAAAGTGGTTATCCCGAAGTTCAGATTACTTTTGATCAAAACAAAATAGCTCATTTAGGTCTTTCAATCGAACAAGCCAATCAAGTCGTGGTTAATTCGATTCGAGGTAACAAGGCAACCCGTTATCGATTAAGAGAACAACAAATCGAAGTACTGGTTCGTCTGCAAGATTCCGCGCGCGATGAATTGGATGATGTTAAAAATCTAATCATTAATCCTAATTCCCCTCGTCCTATCCCACTTCAAGCTGTAGCAACCATTACTGAAACGGTGGGACCAAGTGAAATTATGCGTATTGATCAACAGCGTGTGGTTTTAGTTGAGGCGCAAATCGCATACGGAGGTATTGGCGAAGCAACAGCCGAAGCTGAAACCTTGTTAGAAAATGTAAGACTTCCATTTGGTACTAGTGTTCAATTTGGAGGGCAAGGCGAAGAAATGGAACGTAGTTATAACTCTCTTTTAATGGCTCTAGCACTTGCTGTATTTTTAGTTTATTTGGTTATGGCTTCGCAGTTTGAATCTTTACTTCACCCATTTATTATTCTGCTGAGTGTGCCGTTAGCAGCCATTGGCGCAATTTTTGCGCTGATTGTCACCAATACAGAATTAAGCGTAGTTGTTTTCCTTGGACTAATTATGCTCGCCGGAATAGTCGTTAATAACGCCATTGTGCTGGTTGATAAAATAAATCAACTAAGAGTCAATGGTGTTGAAAAAATCCAAGCGATCACACAAGCAGCTGAATCACGTTTACGTCCGATATTAATGACAACTATGACAACAACTCTGGGAATGATCCCGCTTGCTCTTGGAATTGGTGAAGGTACAGAAATTCGTGCTCCTATGGCGATTACCGTCATAGGTGGTTTGCTCGCCTCTACCCTTTTAACCTTGATCATCATACCTGTTATGTATCAGATATTAGATAGAAAAGATTATTCTAAAACGATCGAACTTAACCAATTAGATCTCGACTCCGTTAGTTTGGATAAGGAGTAGTCATTATGTGGTTTACTAAAATAGCACTTAAAAGACCCGTGACTGTGTCAATGATTTTCATCTGTGCGGTGGTCATGGGTCTGGCATCAAGTCGTATATTACCGCTTGAATTTTTTCCGACGATTCAGTTTCCTATTACATTTGTACAAGCAAATTATCCGGGAGCCTCACCTGAAGAAATAGAAAAAAATATTACTCGCCCATTAGAAGAATCACTTGCGACTATGGGCTCGATTGAACAGATGCGTTCTTTCAGCAATCGCGACCAAACTCAGATCCTTTTAATTTTTGATTGGGGAATCAATGCAAAACTAAAAGGTGTAGAAGCAAGGGAAAAAATCGATGCCATTAAAACGGATCTACCCGAAGATCTTCAGCGAGTTTTCATTTTCACCGGAAGTACTAATGACGAACCATTTATTCAAGCTCGACTTTCTGCAGACACCGATCTGAGTGATTCGTTTCAAGTTTTAAATCGTCAATTAAAACAAAGATTAGAAAGAATACCCGGCGTTTCTAAAGTGGATATTCATGGCGTTGCACCAAAAACTTATCAAATCCAATTAATCCCCGAAAGAATTGCCGCCTATAACATTGACACAACTCAGCTTTTAATGAAGCTACAAAATTCCAATAGCTTGGTTTCTGCAGGTGAAGTAAAAAATCCTAACAAAGGAATTCGAGTGACGGTTAATCAACAATTTACTAATCTTGAAGATATTAAAAATTTCGTTGTTAATGAAAGAGGTCTCAAATTATCTGACATCGCAGATGTGTCTTTTACTAAAGAAGAAATTGAAGTTGGCCGTCATCTCGATCGAAAATATGCCGTTGGCATTAACGTGATGCGCGAAGCCGGCGCTAATTTAGTTGCGACTGCCGATGCAGTAGTCGAAGAAATGAAACGCATTGAAGAGTTGCCGGACTTTGATGGTATCAATCTTTTTGTTATGGAGAATCAAGCAGAAGGTGTGGTTAGCTCACTGTCTGACATAGCGAAATCTGGCTTAATCGGTTTCCTTCTTTCTTCTCTGGTATTATTCGCCTTTCTTAGAGACGTGCGTTTAACATTGATCGTTTCCTTGGCGGTTCCATTTTCATTGTTAATGACATTAGCAGCAATGTATTTCTTGGACGTAAGCATTAATCTATTATCAATGATGGGACTGATGTTAGCCATCGGAATGCTGGTCGATAACGCGGTCGTTGTCAGTGAAAGTATTTTTGGTTATCGACAACAAATGCCTGACAAACCTTATGAAGCGACCTTAAAAGGTGTCAAAGATGTTGGCATACCGGTGGTTGCCGGAACAATCACCACCGCAATTGTTTTTTTGCCAAACATCATTGGTGAAAAGGTCGACATAACGATATTTCTTAGCCACGTAGCCTCAACCATCGTTATTTCGTTAGCCGCCTCTCTTTTTATTGCTATGACTATTATTCCGCTCGCATTAAGCAAAATGAAATCGAAAACTAAAGAAATATCCCACACAGACACAGTCAAGGAACATGGGCGATATTCTAAATTTTTGAACTGGATGATGGTGCACCCTTTTTATGCAGGCGTAATTGCCATCGGACTTTTTTTACCGATGCTCATACTACAAGGCTCTGTAAAAACGGATCTATTTCCAGCTGAAGAGGATTCAAGATTATTTATAAGCTACAACATAAAAGGAAGTTATGAGTTAACAAAAGTTGAAGCCGCCGTCACTCACATCGAAAATTTTCTTTATGAAAATCAAAAGGAATTAGATATAGAAAATGTATATTCTTATTATGTTAGCCAAGATGCAGGCTCAACATTGCTGTTAGTTGATGATGACAAACGAACTAAAACCAATAAAGAAATTAGAGAATTTATCGAGAAAAACATGCCAAAAATAGCAATTGGTAGCCCGGGATTTGATCGAAACCGAACAGGCAGTCAAGACGCGTTAACCATTGGATTAAATGGCGAAGATACCGAAACATTACTAAATTTAGCCGATCAAGTTTCACCTATTATTCAAAATATAAAAGGGGTAACCAAAGTAACCGTTGGTTCTTCAAACGGCAATCAAGAAGTCAGAGTGATTTTAAATGCACAAAAACTTAATCAGCTCGGTCTTTCTCCAAGCGATGTAGGTAACAACATTTCAATCGCTCTTAGAAAACAGCAGCTAAGAACATTCCGTTCAGAATTAGGTGAAACAGATATCACCCTAACCTTCGCAGGTAGCAAACGAGCTTCTATTGATGACCTTGCCGGACTGCCAATAAAACTTCCTAAGCCAAAAGCTGGAGGCAGCAATAGTGTTAGGTTAGATGGTGTCGCGACCTTAGAAGTTAAACAATCACTGCCTCAGATTACTCGCTTTGATAGGCGTACGTCAGTTAATTTGACTATTGATTATTCTGATACTACAGCCAAAGAAATTAGAGATGCAAGCAACAACCTAATGAAAAATATTCCTCTTCCTTCAGGCTACAGCTGGGGATTTGGGCGAAGCACTGATCGAGAACAAAAAGTTGGCCGTATCATGATGACCAATATGCTGCTTGCCGTGATGATGATATTCATTGTAATGGCGGCACTTTTCGAATCACTAATGCTTCCCCTTGCGGTTATTACTTCAATTGTCTATTCAGTGGTAGGAGTATTCATTTATTTTTTTATTACTGATACAACTCTTTCATTAATGGCACTGATCGGTATATTAGTTTTGATGGGGGTAGTGGTCAATAACGGGATTGTTTTGGTGGACAGAATTAATCATTATCGAACTGAAGGCTATCATAAACGAGATGCTATTTTACACGCTGCCAATGATCGAATTAGGCCGATTTTAATGACTGTTCTGACAACTATCTTGGGATTATTGCCGCTAAGCTTAGGTGATACCCAATTAGGCGGCGGAGGACCTCCCTACTTCCCAATGGCTAGAGCCGTGATTGGCGGACTTGCCTATTCAACAATAACAACGCTGGTATGCTTGCCCGTGATCTATCTATTTTTAGACTTTGTAAGGAACTTGGTAACCGATCTTTGGCATTCAATAGGTCATAAAGGGCTTAAATGGAGTTTCGCTAATATTAGATTAAGTTCAAACCCAAGAAAATAGCTGACTTATCAACTCATCGATATTAGTTTTAGCAATATTGATGAGTTATTCCAATTTGTTTTCATCAATCTTTCTTTTTAAGATTTCTCTTATTTGAGAAAGTTTCTGTTTCGAAAGCGTTTTATCCTGATACTCTTTAATAATGACACTTTCAACCTGATTTAAAACCGAATCGATATTAGCTTCGTTATGACTGTGTTGCTCAAATAAATTAATCTTCTTTTCTGTATTTCTACCAAAGACCATCAATTTTTCGAAATAGCTGATTTCTTCCTTTGGATTGAGAAAATCGAGAATCGAACAAACAATTGAAACTGGGCTGAGTAAAATATCTCTAAAAGCGTCTACGGCTAACTTAAGTTGAAATATCAATAATTTACGCAGGGGATGTTGTATTTTCTTTGAACTATCGGGAGTAGTTTCATTTAATTCATTCATAAACAACCAAAATCAGTCATAGGTTTTAATCACTTATAACAAAGGAATCAATGATTGCTCAACCATTTTAAAAATTTTATTAGCCGATTTAGTTTGTTGAGCATGTAAAATTAAATCTTTAGAAAGTTGAGGAGCTAACGACTCAATAAAATCAAAAATAAATTCTCTAAAATAAAGATTTCTATCAAAAACAACATTTACCAGTGATTTAGGAATAATATGCTCAACCGGTAAACGAACAAGATCATTATCTAAATGCTCTTCGTAGGCCATATTCGCAATAATCCCAACACCTAACCCCATACGGACATAAGATTTAATAACCTCGCAGTCGGTTGCAGAAAAGACTATTTCCGGTGAGCAACCGTTTTCTTTAAATAAATTCTCCACCCGATTAGTTCTTCCACCCGAACTCGTATGGGTCAATAAAGGATGCTGAGCCAATTGCTCAAATGTAACTTCTGTAGATTGAGCCAAAGGATGATTTTCTGGTACAACAGCGCAACGATTCCAATAAAAACAGGGCAATTGAATTTTATCTTCAAAGCTTTCTTCACCTTCATGAGCTAAAGCAAAGTCCAACCGACCTTCATCCAATTCCCTATTAGTATCAAGCATTCCTCCTTGATAGATGTGCATAGCGACAGTTGAATATTCTCGACGATATTTTTCCACAATATCCGGCAAAAAGTAGCGTGAAAAGGTGTGAGTAGAGGCAAAATTTAAACGCCCTTTTTGCTGATCTAAATGGCTAGCAGCAATATCTTGTATGCTTCTAACCTGCTTTAAGATGCTTTCGGCAATCGGCAGTATTTCCCGTCCTGCTGGAGTAATATTGGTAAGATGCTTTCCACTTCTAACAAAGATCTCCACCCCCAACTCGTCCTCTAAAAGACGAATTTGCTTGGAAATCCCAGGCTGAGAGGTAAAAAGAGATTCTGCAGTTGCCGAAACATTCAGGTTGTTACGTACAACTTCGAAAATGTATTTGATTTGCTGAAGCTTCATCGATTATCCATTTTGTTCAAATTTACAGGAGTAAACCTTCGGAAATCTCTTGTGCACAATTTGCGAAAACACCGAACATATAGCGGTTAGATATAAGAAATCTCTATTAAAAAACTTATTTCAATAACCTTAAGCATAGACCCTATTTTCAATTTAACAAGAAATCTAGCCGATCCCTGCAATAATATATCTGAGCACTCGCAAATTTAATCTAAATAATAAACCGCATATTTTTGAAATTTTCTCTATACTTTTGAATGGGTTGTGTTTCCATAATTAACTCACATTCAAGGTTTAGGATAATTTCAAGGATTATTACCACCCAAGTTATTCAACAACGAGAAAATATGATATTTAACTTAGCCAAAAAAAATACACTGATTGTCGAGGATTTCGCGGAGTTTGCGCGTTCTGTACGTGCAATGCTCCACTCGATGGGCTCAACTCATGCAAATATCGTATACAATGCCGAAGATGCCATTGAAGCCTGTAAAAACCACAAATACGACATCATACTCTCCGACTATAATCTCGGATCTAAAAAAGACGGCCAGCAACTATTAGAAGAACTGATAAAATACAAACTAATCAAGAGCAACTGCATATTTTTGATGTTAACCGCAGAGAACACATCCGCTATGGTGATGGGAGCGGTTGAATACCAACCAGACGGTTATATCGCCAAGCCATTTAATGGTGGACTACTAAAAGCTCGTTTACAAAAAGCGATTGAAAAAAAGGACACTCTACACCCTATATTACGATCGATCGCCAATAAAAACTGGCGTGAAGCACTTGAAAACATCGAAAAAATTCTACCGGAACATCCCAAATACCGAATGTCATGTTTACGTGCGAAGTTCCAAGCGCTAAAAGCCCTAAATAAACTTGATGAAGCGTTAAAACTGGTAACAGAAATAATTTCGGGGCGTTCTATACCTTGGGCATTAGAAGGCGCCGGTGAAATCTATTACCTAAAAAAGGATTTTACTAAATCAATGGACATATTTAAGACAATGACCAAAGAGTTTCCGATAGCATTAGAGGGCTACGATTGGTTAGCAAAGTTGCAAATCAAACTAGGTCAACCAATTGAAGCGCAAGAAACCTTAATCCAAGCCGTGGAAAAATCGCCAAAAGCACTCAAAAGACAAAAGAACCTAGGTGAACTCGCAGAGGTTAATAATGATATTCACACAATGACTGATGCGTATCGAAGTGCCGTTAAATATGGTAAAAATTCGGCTTTTTCCTCTCCAGATGAATATATTAAATTAACTACCGCTTTGACTAAGCAGCTATCCGACGATTCTGATCTGATTTCCGATAAGATCATCAATGAAGCCGAGCAAACATTCGAAAAATTAAAAACTAACTTTTCTTCAACTCACTCAAATCTTTTACGTAGTAATGTTGCACAAGCATCTTTTTATAACGCATGTGATGAAACAGAGAAAGTCGAGAAACATCTATTGGAATCAAAAAAACACTTAGCCGAACTCGATGAACAAATATCCGCTAATGTTAGCCTAGAAATGTCTTCAACCCTGTCAAATTTAGGTAAAAAAGAATTAGCTGATGAAATATTGAACGAGGCAATTCAGCAAAACCTTGATGACCCAGACTTTATAAAAAAAGCCGCCAAAATAAGCGATAACAAAGCGCTCATTGAAATGAGTTTACAGGCAAATAAATTTAATTTACAAGCTATCTCACTTTTTAAAAACAAGAAATATTCAGATGCTATATCAGCATTTGCAGAGGCACATAAATTATCACCAAAAAATATTAATATTCGGCTAAACTATGTTCAAACACTGTTAAAACAAGCTCAGGGTCAAGCAAACGCCAATCAAACGATAGAAACAGCCGATAAACTTATAAGTGAAATGCCTCAATTAGCTTTTTCAGACAAACGTTATCCAAGATATTCTGAGCTTAATCGCCTGACTCAGTTAATGCTTCAACAAGGTTAATAAAGCGGCTTAATCAACTGAATATAACTTGAAGGATCAACCATTCATGCAAAGTAAAAAAGAAGACATCTTTAACATGGTACTTGCATCGACCGTCCATGATATGAAGAATTCACTAGGTATGCTTGGCGAGTCGATTAATTTTATACTCTCACAGATTAATATCGAATCGCTCAACGATCAAACCAAAGACTACTATGGTGTAGTTCAATACGAATCCTCAAGAGTTAATAATTCATTAATGCAGCTATTAGCACTATACAAACTAGAAAATAATCAGCTCCCATATAATCCAAACTATGTTAATTTGTCAGACTTTTTGGAAGAACAAAAACTAAAACACATCCCATTGTTAGAAGCTAAAAATATTGATTGCATTGTTGAAGTCGATGAGGCTCTTGAAGGCTTCTTTGACGACTGTTTGTTAGCAACACTATTAGAAAATATTATTGGCAATGCAATACGCTATACCCGTCAGCAAATCAAAATTAGCTGCCATCAGAATTCTAGCACTAGCATTATCATCTCTGATGATGGTCCCGGGTATCCAGAATCAATGCTGCAAATGGAAGGAAGTTATATGCTTGGTATTAATCAAAGTACAGGGAGTACAGGGTTAGGGTTATTTTTCGCCCAAAAGATTGCAAAAATACACCAGCATAAGGATAAAGCCGGGACAATACATCTTTCCAATGGCGGTGAGCTAGGTGGCAGTCAATTTGAAATCAATATTCCCTAAGTCTTAGCTAACTAAAATAATGATAAAATATTCGGAAAAAAAAGCTTTAATTATAGAAGACTTTGCTGAGTTTGCTCGTGCAGTCGGTACAATGCTAAGAAGTATGGGCATACTTTATACTGATACAGTGACTTCCGGCGAAGCTGCGATTCAGGCCTGCCGGGAAAATAAATACGATATTATTCTTTCTGACTACAACCTTGGCTCTCAAAAGGATGGTCAGCAAGTATTAGAAGAACTTGCCGCTTTTAATCTGATAAAGTCCGATTGTACTTTCATTATGATCACCGCAGAAAAAAATGCCGCAATGGTGATGGCCGCGTTGGAATTTCAGCCAGATAGCTATTTAACTAAGCCGTTTAATAACCAAATACTTAAAGCTAGACTTGATGCTTCTATATTAAGAAAACAACTACTATTACCTATCAATCGAGCACTAAAGAATAAGCAATGGGTCAAAGCCTATAAACTTTGCGACGCAATTAGCAAAGAACACCCAAAATACAAAACTGCCTGCACTCAATTAAAATTCCAAGCACTTAAGAACGCAAAAAAACATGAAGAAGCTCTCCGTTTAGTCAATGATATTGTCAATGATCGAGCAACACCTTGGGCATTAAAAGGAATAGGCACAATTTACTATGCAATGGGGGAGATCAAAAAGGCTCGCGATTGTTTTTATCAAATGACTCAAGAATTCCCTATGGCTCTCGAAGGATATGACTGGTTAGCTAAAATTCAGCATCAACTAGAACAACCAGTTGAGGCACAAAAAACCCTCGAAAAAGCGGTAGAAAAATCACCTAAACTGTTGCGACGTCAAAAATACCTTGGTCAATTGGCAGAACAAAATAATGACTTTGACACAATGACCAGTGCCTATCGCAAAGCCGTCAAGTATGGACAACATTCCGCTTTTTCGGGTTCTGATGAATATATTAAACTGGCCAAATCAATTGGTAAACAATTAAGAGGCAATAGCAATGATGATCGGCAAAAATTGATCCTTGAAGTGGAATCTCTATTCCAACAAGTCGAACAAAAATTTAAGGATTGTACGTCTACTCAATTTAGAGGCGCGGTTGCTCATGCTGATTTCAGTTCTATTATCGAAGATAAAAAAGCAACAAAAAAACATCTCGACACGGCAAATTCCATTTTTGATAGAATAGAAGAGCATATTGGCCCAGACGAAAGTCTTGAAATATCTGAATCATTGAAAACTCTCGGCCTGAGAGAACTTGCTGAATGTGTGTTAGAAGAAGCGGTCGAGCAATATTTTGATAACCCCGCATTTATTAAAGCAGCCTCAAAGCTTACTAGTAATAAACATCTCATTCAAAATGCAAGTAAAGCAAATAAACTCAACAACGAGGCAGTTAGATTATTTAAGAAAAATGAGTTTCGCGAGGCTATCGTTTATTTTATTCAAGCAGCGGAAATTGCACCAAACAATGTGAATATTTGTTTAAACTACACACAAGCATTGTTAAAGTTATATCAATCAGGCGATAAAAAGACTGATCATTTATTTCAAGCAGAAGAAATACTCAATGACATAACCCGCTTATCAATTAGCGACCACCGATATACACGTTTTTCCGAGCTCAATAGACTTAATCAACTAATGCTACAAAAAATAGATTAGATGACTAAAAAACCTGTTTACGGGCTAAATGGTCTATACTTTTAGTGATTTGATTGTTAATTTCAAAAATAAGTAAATATTATATCTATGGATTCATTTTATACCATTGTCGTTATTGCCATTATATTATTTGCCTGTGTGGCGGGAATAAGCATTGTACAAAAGAAAGAACAGGCAAAGACGGCACTGAGGCAGAAAATTGCAAAATACCGTTATCGAGCGAATGAGACTGCAAATATATTAGATAACTTCTCGGGGGTTCCAATTGGAGAAGAAGCGCGAACTCTACTACTACTTTATATCAAATTAAATTTATCGGCGGCTAGAAAGTTAGCTCCCTCCGATAAAATGCTTGCCAAAAGCCTTGAAGATATAAGTCTTCAACTGCAAACTCCTCAATCAAGCGTAGATAAACAACGATTAAACATTCCCAAAGATTCGCTGCAGCTAAATAGATTAATCAAACAACTCTCAAAACTTGGTCAATACCTATTAAAATTTAAGGCGATTAAAGCGATGCCTGCTGCAACCGTTCCTCCAGCAATTAATAGGATAATGCTTTTGATTTCTGAAGCAAAAATATGCGCTTATATACAACAAGGAAAAAAGGCGTTAACCGAGCACAACTATGTCGACGCTCAAAGAAATTTTCAAACCGCACAACAAATGTTAGATAAATTTACAAAAAAAGATGCTCGACTGACCACACTTGAATCTGAACTTAAAGAGTTGGCTAATTTAAAACCGAGTGAAGCTGTAAACAAGAACCTAAGTATTGACGGTGAAGAGAAAAATCAAGAAGAAACTGACGAAGATAGTATTTTTGGTCCCAAGAAAAAATGGTGATTCTATCTGAGCTACTACAGCAGTTAACTTAAAGCTCGCGTAATGTCAGTAAAATAGCCGCTATTTTCTTCCGATATCTCAGCAAGATTTTTATGAGCTTCTAAAACACATTTCAAAATATTTTTTTCACAGTTAGCAACTGAAGCTATTTCAACAAAATCCATATCATTTTTAGATTTAGCCTGAGCCACAATTTTAAAAACTTGGTCAAAACAAACTCTTTTTATTATATGTGCAAGCTCGCCACTACGTAAGAAAATAACCGGTTTATTACCTGATATTTTTTTTAATTCAATCGCTATACGCGCCAACAAACCAAGAGCAGTGCTATCCAACATTTCCGCACTTTCAAGATCTATAGCAATTTCTGAAAAACTAGGTTCTGCAAAAAGCTTTTCTATGTGGGCTTCCAACCCAGCACATTGCGAATAACGAATTACCCCAATGAATCGAATATATTCAACTCCGTCAACTCTCGCCGACATTATTGCGCCTTTCACTAATCATCTTCCTTTTCAACAATAAAAACCGTTATATCGTCCGGTGGATTATCATCTTGATATTGCTTTACCGGTTTCATTAATGCGGGTATGTTAATCGGATTTTTCTTCACAAAATCAAGTAGGTAAGCTTCACTAGCAGGCTTATCTCCTACTGGAATCAGTTCCAACCAACCATCTGACACCATTAATAACTTAAAGCCGCTATCAATGCTAAGCATTTTGCATTGATAAGTCGCCCAATTAAAAAGCCCTAAGGGAAAACCATCATCCTTTAGTGCAACTATATCATTGCTCGTTACCAACACGGGCGCAGGATATTGCCCTGCTACACTATATCTCAAAGTTTGCTCTTCACAGTCGATCACGGCATAAAATAACGTAATGTGCTTGCCAAGATTTGCGCTTAAAAACTCATCATTCAGATAGCTCATCAGCTCTTCAGGATTGAGAATCGTTTCATTTTCCCCACTACGGAACTGACGAAGCGGCTGATTAACAAGACTTTTCAACATCATGGTCACAAAAGCAGCGGCTGAACCGTGACCGGAAACATCAGCAAAATAGAAACCTAAATATCGAGGTGAGATCTCAAAATAATCAATGAAGTCCCCACTAAGATTAAGCGAAGGAATAATAATATGTTGAAAATGAAAACCATTGATTGTGCCATCTGTTGGTGGCAATAATTGAAGTTGAGCCTGTCGTCCAGCTTCTTGATCTTTTTGCAACAAATCAAGGTTTTTTTCCAGTTCTAGATTAGCAAATTCAAGCTCATCTTTGTAAGTTTGATTTTCTTCTTCTAAATGGGTTCGGTGAAGAGCATTTTCTACAGCTTTCTCTAATACAGCCATGTCAGTAATCGGCTTAACTAGGTAATCGAGGGCTCCTAACCTAAGTGCTTCAACAACATCATTGATTTGTCCCGCACCTGAAACAATAATAATCGGTGTATCAGGCGAGACTTTAGTAATTTCATCAAGAACAGCCATCCCGTCCATTTCAGGCATCCGTAAATCACATAAAACGAGATCGGGGCGATGCTTGGTAAAGAGTATTACGCCCTGTCTTCCATCCACTGCTTGGATAACATTAAAACCACTATCTTCAAGATAAACCGCCATACTTTCTCGTACGAGTGTTTCATCATCAATAACCAAGATAGTTTTTAATTTTAAGGAGTTATCTATGGTAGAAAAAATCCTATCCATCCTTTTTCAATACCCTTTTTATTAGCTACTCAACTCTATATCCCTAAGGATACTACTGATTAAATTATAGGCAACTGTTTATTGGTATTTTAATTGACCAATTCGATTTTATTTCCTAGTATTATGTTGATCGATATGATCCGACTTAAATTAAGTCGGTATTTCTTAAAATTAAGGGGGAACTCATGCCGTCAATGAGTAGTGATTACGATGAGAAAAGAAATTTCATTCGAATGTTTGTCAATGCAAATGTCAACATAACGGATCCTGTTACGGGTAAAGTGTATCAGGGACAAGGAAAAAATCTAAGTGGTGATGGCGCAATGTTCACCACAGATGGAAAGTTTGAAGTCAATCAGAAGCTGAATCTAACCATCAGTGCCGAAAATAGCAATGTCGCCTCTCTCAATGCGGAATTTGAAGTAATTCGAGTAAATGATTGTGGTGATGGGCAATATGAAATAGCTGGAACAATGCTTGACGTTAAATAGTACTCAATATCTATTAAAGGATTATAAATTAAAGGAATCATACAGTGCTTTGAGTTAATTTAAACAACAAAGGGTACTGTATGATAAATCAGCTTTTATCGTGATTAATTATTCAAATAGTTAAAAATCGCAATCTTCCTCGTCTTCTTCCTCACAATCGAAGTTATCATCTAAGGGTAATTCACCGTCATAAACTTTAAACTTGCGATTTTGTAGATAAACATCTCGTACAAAAGAGTATTCATCGCTCGCAGATTCTAGCTGCTCTTCAAATGGGATAAGGGCCGCTCGTTGATCAATCAGATCTAGTATCCTAATCTGGTTTTTAGTTCTAATATGATCAATATGACTAGTGATGTCGGTATAGTTATCTACAGGATAGGCGACCGTATCTCTCAATGTTTTAGGTCCTAAAAATGGAAGCATAACATAAGGTCCATCCGACACTCCCCAAGTCGCCAAAGTTTGTCCAAAGTCTTCATCATGCTTTTCTAATCCCATTTTTGACGCCGGATCCCATAACCCAGCAATGCCTAAAGTAGAATTAACCACAAAACGCCCAAGATCTGAAATAGAATCTCCCGGCTTACCTTGCAGTAGGTTATTGATAAAGTTAGGAATATCGCCTAAATTACTAAAAACGTTGCTAACACCTGTTTCAACAAAATCTGGCGTAACAGCTTTATATCCCTTGGTCACTGGCTTAGCAATATTTTTATCGACGACCTTATTAAAATCATAAACTTTTCGATTCCAATTTTCCCAAGGATCAGCTGGATTTGAGCCTGTCGTAGCACAACCGCTAAGAATTAGAGCAACAGTAACAGCTACACATCTAAATAAAATCAAACTTATTTACTCCTTAATAAATCATCAATAATCCGATATTTCTTTGTGACCTGCAATCATGAATATAATTCACTAGATAAAAAAAATCAGGCATTACAAAAGTAAAGCCTGATCAGATTTTCTATCCTATAACAAAGTGGGTCTGTTACTTACCGCCGCACTTACCTTCGCCACATTTTTTATCTTTCTTAGCTTTTTTATCGCCACACTTGCCTTCACCGCATTTTTTATCCTTCTTAGCTTTTTTATCACCACACTTGCCTTCGCCACATTTTTTGTCTTTCTTAGCTTTGTCGCCGCATTTGCCTTCACCACATTTTTTGTCTTTCTTGGCTTTGTCGCCGCATTTACCTTCACCACATTTCTTATCTTTCTTGGCTTTGTCACCACACTTGCCTTCACCACATTTGCCATCTTCACCAGCAACTGTTTGAATTTGTTCAGCTTGAGCAAAAGGATTAGCGTCTGCAGATGCTGTATTTATGTACATCATTGCAAAGATTAAGAAGCCAACCAAGGTCGCCAGTTTAGTTAATTTGTTCATGAGTGTTTTCTCCGATTCTAGATTATAAGTATGGAACCCAAAATATTTCAGGCTATTTTAGAGACTGCTATAAAAGTTGTTTGTTACAGACCAAACGATTAAATCTTATTCTAAAATAGCAGCGATGATGGACAACTCAATAATGGAAAAACTAAATAACAGCTTCCCAACATTGCTCACCTCAAGTCAAAACTAGAGCTCAAAACCGCTCCAAGGCTTAAGATGCACTAGCAAAGGAAAATATGCAACTGTTAAATTGTGTTAAAGGTCACAATTTAATGAAAATCAACAACTAAATAACTGTTTAGTTCGATTGTGCTTCAGCCATACGGTTCTCTGCCATCTCTATTTGCTTTCTGATCATTTGAGTATCGTTACCTGATTTCTCTAACAGTTGCTCAAGTCGTTTCCAAATATAAATTGCGCGGCTGTATTGGTTCTGTCTCAAATATAGGAAACCTAATGTCAACAATCCACTTTGATGATTAGGTTGAATTGAAATCGCTTGGTTCAGTAGGTTGATTGATTTGGCAATATCTGATTCATTAGCTCTTGCAGATAATATTTGCGCATTCGCTACCAACCAATTTGGTCGCATCTCAATTCGGTGAGCTCTGATCATCGAGGCATCTGCTAAATCAATCATTCCTAACTGAAAATAACTTTCAGCGAGCATAAACCACAAATGTCCGTTTTTAGGGTCTTTGTCTGCAGCGGTTCTTAAGGCCAAAAGCAAATCCTGAATTTTCGAATCAGAAAGATCGGTCTTAACACCTCTTACAACGTCCTGAAACTCAGCATTAATTTTTTGCCAATGCTCCTGCTTGTCATGATTTCCTAGGTAATAATATCCAATAGGAGAAAGACACAAAAGGATTATGGGAAGTAGTATCATTGCAGAAAGTTTTTTGTCTTTTTCAACGCTATTCCCATTATTCAATTGGTCAATAACACTAAACCAAATAAAGGCTGCAACGGAAAGTAAACTAATAAAAATAATTAACCAAAAACTACTCATCACTTATTTCTCGATTTTTTAAATACCATCTAAAAAAGAAAACAATAAACAGGATTAAAAAAATTATTGGTCCAGTCCAAAGTAGTGCGTTACTTTTACTCCTTTCTGGATTAAATAAAATAAATTCTCCATATCGATGTTTCATAAATAACAATATTTGCTCATCCGATTCGCCTGCTATAAGCTTTTCATACACTATCTGCTTTAAATCCATTGATAATTCCGAATTTGAATCGGCTAAATTCTGATTTTGACACTTGGGACAACGCAGCTCATAGGTCAATTCTTTGAAACGTTCAGCAAGTATCGGATCATCAAACTCATAAACATCTATTGCTGCAAAACAATTAAGCGAAAATAAAAATATAGGCAATAAGAATAGCCGTTTGATTATTTGAATAGAAGCAACCATGTTTATATTCATCTGCTAAAAGCCCTTTTTTATTTTTTCAACCAAAGGTAATATTTTATTTTGATATATTTCGGGGGTCACAATGCCAACGTGTCTATATCTGATTTTTCCCTCACGGTCAATTAAGAAAGTTTCTGGAGCACCATACACTCCAAAGTCGATTCCCAATCTGCCGTTTTCATCAAAGAGATTCCAAGCAAAAAAATCACCCTGTTCACGTAAAAACTTAAGCGCTTTTTCTTTTTTATCTCGATAATTTAATCCAACTAAAGTGATATCTTTATTCTTGGCATAATTTTTCCAATAGGGATGCTCAATATAACAAGAAGGACACCAGCTTGCCCAAACATTCAAAAGAGTAATTTTTCCAATAAAATCATCCTGAGTATGAACAACTGCATCTTGGGTTAAATTTCTGACCTCAAAATTCGGCGTTGGTTGATCGATTAATTGTGACGGCAACTCTGTTTTATCTTCACCTATCAGAAAATAAAAAGTCGCTATAAATAAACTAAATATAGTCAGAGAAATAACCGACTTTATTAGCACACTTTTATCCATCATTCAAAATTCCTAGTTAACTTTTTCGGTTTGAGAGCCGTTCGATTTTTCTGTTTTAAGGTTTCGATAACGCTTATCGAGTATTGAGAAAATCCCTCCCAGTGCCATAATAATTGCACCAAGCCATATCCAACGAATATAAGCTTTAACATAGATCCGAACTGACCAAACCTTACCTTTTGTATCAAGTGCTTCTCCTAACGCAATATAAAGGTCACGACTTAAGGACCAATCAATATCCGCTTCAGTCATAATTTGACCACTTGCCAGATAGAGTCGTTTTTCCGGCTGTAGTGTCACTAACTTAGAACCATCTTGATAAACATCAAAACTGACACGCGTCGCTTGATAATTTTCTTTTTGAATATCTTCAGATTTAGTCATACTAAATGTATAACCCAGAATTTCCTGAGATTCACCAACAGCCATTCGAAGATCTTTTTCGACGCTATAATAAGAAGTTAAAATGATGCCGGATAAAGTCAAAACAGCTCCAATATGGGCAATTGTCATACCAATAAATGAGCGGTTTAAACTTTTAAACTTTGCATAAATTCCTTTCTTGAATTTTGTGACCATAGACAAATTGTAGAGTCCTGAAATACCGACCCACAGCGACAAAACTAACCCAACAAATACCCACCAGTAGAACTCACCCAAAGACCATACGGCAACTAAACTTATCACCAATGAAATCACTGCTATTTTCAACAAAGGCATCTTCAACTTATGAATGTTATGCTTTTTCCAATTCAATAAAGGGCCGACACCTAACAATGCAAAAATCACAACCATAGGGATTGGAAATATTGCATTAAAATAAGGAGCCCCAACGGATAATTTTTTACCTAATGCCTCTGCTAACAAAGGATATAAGGTACCAAATAAAACGATAAAAGTTGCGCTAACAAAAAGGATATTATTGAGAAGGAGAAACATATCCTTTGAAAATCCAGAAAAATCAGCTTTCGTTTTAACTTTACTCGAACGAAATAAAAATAGAATCAGTGCACTACCCACAACTACAGCTAAAAAGTACAATATAAAACGACCTCTTTCGGGATCATTAGCAAAAGAATGAACGGATGTAAGTACACCAGATCGAATTAAAAAAGCACCTAGTAGACTTAAAGAAAAGGTCGCTAAAGATAAAGCTAAGGTCCAGCCCTTAAATGAATTTCTTTTATCTGTGACTGCTAAAGAATGCATCAAAGCCGTTCCACTCAACCAAGGTAAAAAAGAAGCATTTTCGGAAGGATCCCAGAACCACCATCCTCCCCAACCTAATTCATAATAAGCCCACCAACTACCTAACATAATACCTAGAGTTAAACTAGACCACGCAGCAATAGTCCAAGGTCTCGTCCATCTAGCCCATGTTGCATTCCATTCGCCTTCTACTAAGGCTGTTATGGCGAAAGCAAAGGATACCGCAAAACCAACATAGCCCATATAAAGCAATGGAGGATGAATAATTAAACCAAAGTCTTGTAGTAACGGGTTTAAATCCGCACCATCAATAGGAAAAAAAGGAAGTGTTCTTTCAAAAGGGTTAGAGGTGAATAACAGAAACGAAACAAAACCTACTGAGATCATTCCTAAAACAGAAAGTATCCTTGCATAACTAAGCTTGGGTAAGTTTTTTCCTAAAAGTGCTACCGCTAACATCCAACCAGCCATGATCAACACCCATACTAAAAATGAACCTTCATGAGCTCCCCAAACGGCCGAAAACTTATAACGGTCAGGCAATAACGAATTAGAATTATTCGCTACATAAGCGACAGTAAAATCGTCGATTAAAAAGGCATAGGCTAAACAAACAAAACTAGCAAGCATCGAAATAAAAAATATGATCGTTAAGGGTTTAGCCGTGTAGACTAATGACATCCGATTTGTGAAGGTCCCAAGCATCGGAAAAATACTTAACGCGATAGCTACAAAGAAGGCTAATACTAGAAGATAGTTACCAATTTCAGCGTGCATGAATATTATTATCCTTGATCAATATATTTAGATTTTTTTTCACTAGGCTTAACAGGATGACCCGCTCTTTCAAGAGCGTCCAAGACCTCTGGTGCCTTATATTCTTCATCATGTTTTGCTAGAACATTGCTGGCGATAAAAATTCCATCTTGGTTAATTTTTCCCATCGCAACTATGCCCTGCCCTTCTCTAAATAAATCAGGCATGATTTTTTCATAAACAACCGAAATATCAGCGACTTTATCGGTGACAATAAATTCTGTTCGTAGCGATGTCTCACTTCTCACAACACTCCCTTCTTTAACCAGACCACCAATTCTGAAAACTTGATCCGCTGGCGCTGCTCCAGCCTGGAACTCCGTCGGCGTAATAAATAAATTCATTTTTTGTTCGCTGGCATAAAGCACTAACCCAACGACCACGGCTATACCTAGGATACTCGATAATACAGCTATCAAACGCTTTTTTCTTTGGGGTTTCATTGCCATTAATTTTCTTCCTCTAACGATAAGTTATCATCTTTTTTGCTATTTTGAATACGAGATTCCATCTGTCGATAAAATTTCTTCAATTTTTTCTTTTGTGTGTTTTCATTTCGCATTGAATAAACATAATAAAAAACTAATAATCCAAAAAATGCCGCATAAGAGAACCACACAAAAAAACCGTGTCCTCCCATCTCAATAAAATCACTAACATTATTAAAGTACATATTTTATTACCAATTTCAATTAGTTAGGCGCAACGTTTGCGACCTGTTTTTTGACCCACCCGGCAAGCTTCTCTCTCTGCAATATTTCAACTTTGATTCTTTGAAGTAACACTGTAAGAAAATACATTTTGAACGCAACTATCATTGTTAGCAGAGCCTTCAACATGTCAACATCGATAGAGGGTTTTTCAAATTTAGTAATCGTTGCGCCTTGGTGCAACGAATTCCACCAATATACAGAAAAATGAATAATAGGAATGTTAACGATGCCCACTAATGCCAAAATAGCTGCCGCTCTATCCGCTGACTTACGATCATCAAATGCGTTATGTAGAGCCATAAAACCCAAATACAAAAACAACAAAATTAAAAATGAAGTTAATCGAGCATCCCATACCCAATAGGTTCCCCAAGTTGGTTTTCCCCATAAAGAGCCTGAAATTAATGCTAATAAAGTAAAGATTGTACCTATAGGTGCACAGCTTACAGAAACGATATGAGCCATTTTAATCCGCCAAATAAATCCGATTCCTCCACTTATAGCCATTACAACATACACAAACATAGAAAGAAACACTGCCGGTACATGGATATACATAATTCTGACAGTATTTCCCTGCTGGTAATCAAGGGGAGAAAATAATAATCCTAAAGCAAGACCGACTAGAAATAGTATCAATGTAATCCATCGAAACCATGGTAATAACTTATCAGCAAATTGATAAAACCATTTAGGGGAAGCTAATTGAAAAAACCAAGTCCACATAAAAATATTAATCCAAAATATATATAAATAGCCTTAAAAAATTCCGTGCTAATCAATCGAAATTTTCATAGCGGCAGATCCCGCAAATGGAGCTAGCATAATCGTCAATATTAGCAATGCCCCCAAAATAGCGAGCTGCCCATTATAACTCAAAAAGGTAGAGGCAGCCTGCACAGCCGATGTTCCAAAGATCAAAACTGGAATAAACAAAGGCAATACTAGCAAGGTCAGTAAAACACCGCCATTTCTTAAACCTAGGGTTAAACACATACCAATAGAACCAATAAAACAAAGAGATGGCGTCCCTAAAAATAAGCTAATCATTGCAATCCAATTTGCCTGCCAATCCATATTAAACAATACGCCTATCAATGGTGCTACCATAACCAAAGGTAAACCTGTAACCAGCCAATTCGCGAAGCTTTTTGCGATAACAATGTTTGCTCCTGAAACACCCGCTAATAACAGTTGCTCTAACCCTCCCTCTTCGAAATCAGCCTGATAAAAACTATTAAGCGACAATAAAATACTCAGTAACGCTGCCACCCATATAATTCCAGGAGCTAAAAAAGCCAACTGCACCGGATCAGGCGTGACCGCTAGTGGAAATAAGCTGGTAACTATAACAAAAAAAGCCAAAGGATAAATAAATTCCGATTGGCTTTTTAACACCACCGAAATCTCTCGTTTTATCAAAGGAAGTAATTGACTCATCTTGTCTAATTCTCGCCAACCAGTTCAGAGATGTCCAATTTCGCATCTTGTAGCTGCAGGATTTTCAAACCGTCGATCCCCTCAATTGTTTGATGAGAAGTCAGCACAATCATTCCACCATCAACCAAATGTTTGTTACACTCATTTTCTAACCAAATTTGGCCTTCAAGATCAAGTGCCACCATTGGTTCGTCAAGAATCCAAATGTCAACCGGTTCACAAATAATTCTAGCCAAAGCAACCCGCCTTTTTTGACCGGCAGAAAGATTGCCGACCATTTCATCAAAATAAGCACCTATCTTTAGTTGATTAAGTGCTTTTTCAATTAAGGATTCATCTTTGTCAAAACGTAACTCTTGATAAAAGCTAAGGTTTTGCTGCACTGTAAGCTTAGGCTTTAAGCCAAGAGAATGACCTAGATAGAGCATTCGAGCGTAATAATCTTCAGAATGCTCACTAATATCATCATTATTCCAATAGATACTCCCCTCATAACGACGACTAAGATCGCATAGACACCTTAAAAAAGAGGTCTTGCCTGAACCATTGGTTCCTCCAATTTGAATCGCATCACCAGAATTTAGCTCAAAACTAATGGCTTCAAAAAGTGGTAATTCAGAACGAAAAACCGACAAGTTTTCAACTTTTAAACTGTTAGTAGATTTTTTAATCAAAACGCGACCCAATAAAGCTAAGGCATATCTATAAAACAGCGGCTATACTATATGAAAGAATACGCATTTACCAATGAAGTAGGTCATAATTGTGCAAATAACACCTAACGATTCAGGTGCGGCAACTGGCCAGTTAAATAGCCTTGACTTAAAAGTCTCCCAGCTAATTACCAATTTGGCCAACAAGCCGTTACTAATTGAAAAACTGGTTTTAAATCAGGCTCAAGGTGTATTACTTCAACTTGTAAAAGGAGATGACAAGCTCAATCTCCAACTCCCGTTACAAACAGCTAATTTTTTCAAAAGTATTGCTTCTGGCGGCAATGGCTCTCAAGCACAAACGAGCTTATCCCTTAATATCACCGGCCAACAACAACTTAGAGTTGTATTAAATAGTCAAACTGCTCAAACCAATAACTTAAATCCACCGATTATAAGCAACACGACTTTACCTAGTTTGATATTTCAAAAAGCCAATTTACTTCCAGGACAAATAATAAAATTAGATAAACTCATTCAAGCCAAAGACCAGTCAAAAATGGCGGGAGCAACTAATCAACCGATTAAATCGAATATAAATCAACAACAAAATAGTAATAGCATACGAAATCTTGCCTCGGGTGCTAGCGTCGAGAAATTGCAATCGTCAGTAATCGTTCAACAGAATCCCAATCAAAATACTTCATCATCAGTCGGAAAAAATTCGACAAGTAATACGCCTATTACCAAAAATCTGAATCAGACAAATAATATAAACCAATCAAATAACCTAAAAACATCCGACAAGATTCAATTGACCGATAAAATTTCAGTAGCATCCGCCGCTAAACATTTATTAAGTCAACAGTTTCCAAAACAACTCCCTTTATCCAAACACATAAACAATATTTCTCAGCTCGCTAATTCGTTGGAAACAATTGAATTTCCGACGCCAGCAATTAAGAAACTTTTGCAACAAATTAAAGCTATGTTCGCGACCATCACCAAACCTACCAAGATCAACTCTGGGGAAATAAAACAAAGAATTGAACAAAGCGGGCATAAACTTGAAAACAACTTAACTTACGCACAAAAACTGACATCATCCGAAGAGCCCGTGTCGCCAAACAAAAATAACCAATCCAATTTGATTAAACAGCTCAGACAAATTGCTTCTGGCCAAACATCCACCAGCATAGACAGCGCAAGCCCATTAATTAAAAAGGATCTAAAGCTTCAGTTAATGCAAATTAGAGCGTCATTAGAATCATTGATAGCTTCTTCACTAAAAACGACTAGCAGGAATGCCTCTCCCAATGCAGCACAAGTTCAATCAGGCGCTGCTCCTGAGGCGGCAGTAACGGATCGAGCTGCTGTTTCGACGAGCAATCCCCAATCAACAGAGCGTCAGCTATCAAATCCTCTGCTTCAAAGAGGCAATCGAGATCAGAACCAAAAAATTAGCTTGAACCAAAGACTGCTCAATCAACAAAGTTTTGTTTTCAAACAGGCCTCTGAGTTACTAACGGAAGTTAAAAACATTATTTCTCAAATTGAAACCAATCAACTGTTAAGTTTAAAAAATGATCAACCTAATCTACATCAATTTTTAGTCGATTTACCCTTTGGTAAAGGTTCGGAAATCGATTCATTTGAACTATTATTTGAGCATTCAAATGACGAAAATAATAATAAAGCAACTAAATCTTGGAAGATTGTTGTTCGATTTGATCTTGAACCTCTTGGGCCGATGTTTGCTCAAGTTGAATTAATCAATGATCGACTTTCAACCCATATTTTTGCTCAATCTCAGCAAACAGCCAAGCTCATCGACGAAAATTTACATGTATTAAAACAATCGTTATTTTCAGCTGGAATCGATACCCAACAAGTCACAGGGAGTCAGGGGAATATTCCTGAAAAACTGCTGTTGGATAACGAAAGAAAAATCGATACTCATGTATGAAAAACAAAAATCCTCCAGAAACTAAAGTGACCAAAGCCGCCGCATTAAAATATGATGGCGTGAATACACCTAAGCTAGTCGCAAAAGGTGAAGGATTATTAGCCCAAGAAATAGTCTCCATTGCAGAGCAAAACCAAGTCCATGTTCACTACGACCCTTTGCTACTTGACGTTCTTACTCGATTGGAATTGGGCGATGAAATCCCAGAAGATTTATACTTAGCCGTCGCAAAAATTATTGCTTTCGCGTACTTTCTACAGGGAAAACATCCTAAAAACTACCAAACTAGTCAGAAAAATGAAGATATTTCCTTGAGCAAGCATTTAGAAGAAGAGCACTCGCCGTTGATTGAGTTTATTGACCACGACGAGAGTCTTTAGGAAAATGATTCGATCATAAGCTTTCTAACGAATTTCGTATATCATTAATGAGATCTTCCACATCTTCCACGCCAACGGACAATCTCACCAAATTATCTGTTATCCCTAACCGTTTACGAGTTTCGACGGGAACAGACGCATGGGTCATAATTGCCGGATGATTAACTAAACTTTCAACTCCACCCAAACTTTCAGCCAAAGCAAAAAGAGAAAGGTTTTGCATAAATTGACTGGCCTTTTTTAATCCACCTTTCACAACAACAGAAATCATGCCTCCAAATCCTGACATTTGTTCCGCTGCAAGTTCAAACTGTGGGTGTGAATTCAATCCAGGATAATAAACTTTCTCAATCATGGGATGTACGGTCAACCACTGAGCAATTCTCATTCCATTTTCATTGTGAGCTTTCATCCTTAGCGCAAGGGTTTTTAAGCCTCGTAGTGCTAAATAACTATCAAATGGTCCGGCAATTGCTCCGGCAGAATTTTGCAAAAATGCAAGCTCTTCCGCCAGACTTTCATTATCTCCAACAACCGCTACACCGCCAACCATATCAGAGTGACCATTAATATATTTGGTTGCCGAATGCATCACGATATCAAATCCGTAATCGAGCGGTCTTTGATTGAAAGGCGTAGCAAATGTGTTATCTGCCACAGCGATGATACCAAGCTCTTTGGCAAGTTCCGCTATCGCTTTCAAATCCGCTAATTTAAGCATAGGATTGGTTGGCGTTTCTACCCAAATCATTTTAGTGTTCGGTCTCACCGCAGCTCTAAGAGCTTCAATATCCGAGAGGTCGACAAAATCAAATTCAATCCCTGCACTACGCTTTCTAACCTTGTCAAATAAACGAAAAGTACCACCATAAAGATCATCCATCGCAATCACATGCTCGCCACTGCTCACAAGCTCTAAAATGGTTGCTGTCGCGGCCATTCCTGATGCAAAAGCATAACCACGAGTACCATTTTCAAGGGAGGCAATACACCTTTCATAGGCAAAACGCGTAGGATTTTGCGAACGCGAATATTCAAAGCCTTGATGTTCTCCGGGCGCCTGTTGAATATAAGTAGAGGTTTGATAAATTGGCGGCATCACTGCACCAGTACTCGGATCGGGGCTCTGTCCGCCATGAATTGCTAAACTTGCAAATTTTAGATTGTAATTTTTTAGATCGTTTTTATCAGACATTTTCTACTCATTTGTTAGTTATTAGGCACTTATGAAAACTCTTGTCATTGTATGAACTAATGGGATTAAAAGGAAGTCTTTGTTTATTAACCAGTATTCAAAAACATTCTATTTTTACTTGCGTAAATTGACTAATAAGAACAACAAAAGATTTATCAAATTGACCTAAATCAAGCTAAAGCAACATTCATATCGTTAAACTAGCCACATCAAAACAAATAGGAGAAAAAAATGACTTTAATTAATGAGTTATTCGGAAGCATAGAAGGTCAAATGAGTATTGCAGTACTTGCCATAGTTATTGGAATGGCTGTATTTTTTGTTCGTATGTTCCTAAAAAAAATGAACAACAACGAGTAGAAATAGCTAGAAATACAGACCCTCTTCACTCGGCATGATCCAAGGTTGAGAAAACCAATAAAACCGCCCTATTTGACCACTGGGGGCGGTGCAATTATAGCGTGAACGCCCAACTGGCAATGATAAGTTAGGCGTAAATATATACCCATCCAAAGTAGCTGTGGACGAAAGTTTCTCCCCTCCGCTAGCGTAACAGCCTATCTGCAACTTTTCTTTTTGCTCAGCTAAGACCAATTTAAGCTTTGGTTTATCAATATTCAACTTTAACAGGTGCTCCTTTAGCTCTTTATTATCCCCATCCAATAAAAAGACCCGCTCGACCGGCATCGGTAAACTATTAACTTTGAGGATAAAATCATCCAAATCACCATATTTTCCGCCAAAAGGAAAACGAGGGATCGCCTGTAGATCGGTTTTATCTGAGGCAGCACCAGACTGTTGACCAAAAGCAACAAAGCCGAGAGATTTAACGACCTTTTTGGTTTGCATACTGTATTCACCATAAGGATATGCAAATGCTTTTAGAACATAGCTCAGCTTTTCTTCAAGAAGAGATTGCGCATCTGTGATTTCTTTGCGAATGATAGTTTCAAGACTTGATGACTGAGCTCCCTGATTCTGACGAATTAGATGCAAATGATTAACCGAATGGTTTGCAACACTTCCCCCGTTATCGATCAGTTTTTGAAGTTCTTTCCAATTCATAAATTGAGGCAGTTTTTGCTCGATTGGTGCGGTATTAACAAAAACGGTAAAAGGAAAATTATATTTTTTTAGTAAAGGGAAGGCTGTTGTATAAACCGAACGATACCCGTCATCAAAGGTGATCACCACACTTTTATCTTCAATAGCCGTTCCATTTTTAAGAGACTCTATAGCCGACTCTAATCTAATAACCTTAAAATTATTTTCTTTTAAATGAGCTAAGTGCTGCTGGAAAAGTTCGGGCGATAAACTGGTCGACGGTGGAGTTGAATCTGAAATATGGTGGTATTGAAGAATAACTAACGCGTTAGTTTGTTGGCAAAGACCAAAGATTGAAAGAGCTAAAAATGTGAGAATTTTTTTCATCTTATTCGCTATATTCAGCTCTTCCAAAACACTTGATAACTAACTTTTTTTCTTGCGAGCTGGCGGTAAATCTGTACAAGTTCCTTCGTAAGCCTCTGCTGAAAACGCAAAAGACTCTGAAAGTGTAGGATGGGGGTGAACCGTTAACGCTATATCTTCAGCTTCGCACCCCATTTCAATGGCCAGCCCCATTTCGGCGATCAGTTCACCGGCATTAACACCAACGGCAGCCGCACCAATAATTCGATGATTAGAATTATCATAAATCGTTTTACTGAAACCTTCCGTGCGCCCCACACCAATTGCTCGACCACTAGCAGCCCATGGAAAAGTTCCTACTGAAAAATCAATATTTTTCTCTTTTGCTTCTTTTTCCGTTAATCCAACCCAAGCGATTTCTGGATCAGTATAAGCTACACTTGGGATACATTGAGGTTCAAAAGCATGTTTTTTACCCGCTATCACTTCTGCGGCAACATGGGCTTCATGAGTTGCTTTGTGCGCTAACATTGGTTGACCGACTAGATCACCAATCGCATAAATATTGGCTACATTAGTTTTTAACTGTTTATCAACTGAAATAAAGCCTCGTTCATCTACATTGACTCCAGCCGCTTCTATATTCAACCGGTCTGCATTTGGTCTGCGCCCAACTGCCGATAAAATTCGATCATATCTTTGTGGCTCTTTCGGTGCTTTTTTACCTTCAAAGGTCACCCAAAGACCATCATCTTTGGCTTCAACTTTAGTCACGCTAGTTTCTAGTAAAATCGAATCATATTGCTTGCTGACATATCGATGAAGAACCTTCACAACATCTTTGTCGGCTGCAGGGATTAATTGGTCAAACTTTTCAACAATGGTAATTCCGGCCCCAAGAGCTCTGTAAACTGTTGCCATTTCTAGTCCAATAATCCCGCCACCAATCACCAACATTTTCTCTGGAATATCTTTTAGCTCGAGTGCTCCAGTTGAATCAATAATTCTTGGGTCTTCGGGCAAAAATGGCAATTGAACCACTCTAGAACCTGCTGCAATTATACAATTTTCGAAGGAAATATTGCTGCTCCCTTGATCCGTATCGACTTTAACTGAATTGGGCGAAGTAAAACTAGCAGTTCCTTGAATAACTTTAACTTTCCGCATTTTTGCCATGCCAGAAAGCCCTTTGGTTAACTGACTAACGACTCCATCTTTGTAATCTCTAATTTTATCAACATCTATCTTTGGCTCACCAAAAGAAACCCCATGTTTTTCCATACTTTTTGCTTCATCAATTACTTTAGCTGAATGCAAAAGTGCTTTTGACGGAATACAGCCGACATTTAAACACACGCCACCTAATGTGGAATGCTTCTCGACTAGTACAACGTTTAAGCCCAAGTCTGCTGCACGGAAGGCTGCGCTATATCCACCAGGTCCAGCGCCAATAACCACTACTTGCGCTTGAATATCATTGCTCATATTTTTTTCTCTCATTCTTTGGATAAATCTATATTAAAAATTACAGGATAACCCGTCTAATGTCTTTTAATGTTGATGCTAGATGCACAACAAATCTTGCCGCGTCAGCTCCATCAATCACCCGATGGTCGTAAGATAAGGACATAGGCAACATTAAACGAGGCTCGAAATCTTTGCCATTCCATATCGGTTGCATTTTATTTCGAGAAAGACCGAGGATGGCTACATCGGGCCATTTTACAATAGGTGAAAACGCTGTGCCACCAATTCCACCTAATGAGGAAATAGTAAAGCTGCTGCCTTGCATATCCTTCGCACCTAATTTCTTTTCTCTAGCTTTCGCACTTATTTCACCCAACTCATCGGCAAGCTGATAAATACCTTTTTGATCCACATCTCTTATCACCGGAACAGTCAAACCATCAGACGTTTCAACTGCCACACCAATATGGTAATAACTTTTTAATACTAGGCTTTCTCCATCGTTATCAAGACTTGCATTAAATTTAGGGAATGCTTTTAAAGTATGAACTAGCCCTTTCATGATGAAGGCAAGCGGTGTTAAACGAGTGCCTGCCTTTAAGGCTTCATCTTTCATAGATTTTCTAAAGGCATCTAACTCGGTAATATCAGCATCTTCATGTTGAGTCACGTGAGGAATTGACACCCAGTTTCGATGCAAATTAACACTACTAATTTTTTGAATACGGGTTAATGGCTGAGTTTCAACTTCACCCCATTTTGAATGATCAATATTCGGCATTTCCGGCGTTGCTAAGCCGCCAGTGGTGGCAGTCGCTTTAGGTCGAGAGAGTTCAAACTTAATATAGTTTGTAACGTCTTCTTTTATGATCCGAGCTTTATTGCCCGTACCCGTAACTTTCGATAAATCAGCACCTAGCTCTCTAGCGTAACGTCTCACCGAGGGGCTAGCATGGATAACACCATCCGAACGTTTTTTCTTCATCTGAGGATGATCAGGTACCGGCGCACCTTTAGATGGTGACGATGACTTAACTGAGGTTTGTTGACTCACTGAATGAGCCGCTTTCGATGCCGCTGGAATGACACTAGCAGAATTAGATTGAGTCGATAAACGCCCTATCTTGTCGCCTTGAGAAACTTTATCGCCAACTTTGACTATAACTTCAACCACTTTACCAGCCACCAAGCTAGGAACCTCCATGGTCGCTTTGTCAGTTTCAAGCACAATCAAACCTTGTTCTTTCTCGATCGAATCATTTTTGTTAATCAAAACTTCAATAACATCAACGTCCGCAGCATCACCAATATCAGGAACCACAATATCAATAACTTCTGAAGATGAATCATCCGAACCAACGAGTTCTTCAGACTTTGGCTCGGAGATCTCCGCCTGAGCGGCTTCCACTGTTTCGTTTACAGGTGTTTCTGTCTCGACAGAAGTATCTCCAGAGGTTTCAGCTGAACCTGTAGTTTCCAATTCTAAAATCAAATCACCATTTGAAACTTGTTCGCCAACTGAAACTGAAATGTTTTTCACAACCCCGGCATGACTAGAAGGCACTTCCATGGTTGCTTTGTCGGTTTCTAAAACAATTAAAGGCGTCTCTTTTTCGATCTTATCGCCGATAGCAATCAAAACTTCGATGATATCTGCACCGTCAGCATCGCCGATATCTGGTACTTTTACTTGTATTAAATCAGTCAATTTTATTCTCCCCAGCCTTAGCTAATTAGAGGGTTGGGTTTATTAATATCAATGTTATAGAGCTTTATTGCCTTAGTCACTTGCTTTGCCGTCACAACGCCTTCATCGGCTAACCTTTTTAGAGCAGCAACAACAATGAAATAGCGATCAATTTCAAAGAAACGTCTTAAATTCTCTCGACTATCACTTCGCCCATAACCATCAGTACCAAGTACAGAATAACTAGTCGGAACGTAGGCTCTAATTTGTTCTGCATAAGCTTTTATATGATCAGTAGAAGCTATCACTGGTCCATCTCTGTCAGCTAAGCAACGAGACACATAACTTTCGACGGCTTTGGCTTCAGGGTTTAACAAATTCTGTCTAGTAGCATTCATGCCATCTCTAGCCAGTTCATTAAAGGAAGTAACACTCCAAATATCGGAATCAATTTTAAAATCTTTTTCTAATAAATCAGCAGCCGCTATAACTTCTTGTAAAATAGAACCACAACCTAACAATTGAACCTTGGTCGCTTTTTTCTTTCCTTTTGATGGCTTACTTTCTTGCAATAAATACATTCCATTGATAATGCCTTCTTCACAGTTTTTAGGCATTTCAGGGTGCGCATAGTTTTCATTTAAAGTTGTTACGTAATAGAAAACGTTTTCTTGTTCTTGGTACATCCTTCGCATCCCTTCACGAATAATCACCACTAGTTCATAAGCATAGGTTGGGTCGTAGCTAATACAATTTGGTATCGTTGACGCAAAGACATGACTGTGGCCATCCTGATGCTGTAACCCTTCCCCATTTAAGGTTGTACGACCATAGGTAGCACCGAGCAAAAAACCTCTGGCTTGCATATCGCCAGCAGCCCAAGCTAAATCACCTATCCGCTGGAAACCAAACATTGAATAAAAAATATAAAAAGGAATCATCGGTAAGTTATTGCTCGAATAACTCGTTGCAGCTGCAATCCATGAAGACATTGCTCCAGCTTCATTGATACCTTCTTCTAGGATTTGACCTTTTTTGTCCTCGCGGTAATACATCAGCTGATCAGAATCTACCGGTTCATATAATTGCCCAACGGAAGAATAAATCCCTATTTGGCGAAACATGCCTTCCATTCCGAAAGTTCGCGCTTCATCAGGGATAATTGGCACAATATGCTGACTAAGTGCTTTATCTTTTAGTAAAACGTTAAGCATTCTTACAAAAGCCATAGTCGTTGAGATCTCTCTTCCGTTAGAGCCTTTAGTAATTGACTCGAACGCTTTTAAAGAAGGGATCGCCAAACTATCGGACTCCTGACGTCTCGCCGGCAAATACCCACCAAGAGCACTTCGTCTCTCGCGCATATATTTGATCTCAGGGCTATCTTCACCTGGGTGATAAAAAGGTGTCGATTCCAGATCTTTGTCTTCAATAGGAACATTAAAGCGATCTCTAAATTGCTTAAGCGCATCAAGATCCATTTTTTTCACTTGGTGAGAGATATTTTTACCTTCTCCACTCTCCCCCATACCGTAGCCTTTAACAGTTTTTGCTAAAATTACGGTTGGTTGTCCTTTATGATTTACCGCTTGATGATAAGCAGCATAAACCTTAGTTGGATCGTGGCCACCACGATTTAAACGCCAAACATCGGCGTCTGACATATTGGCGACCATTTCTAATAAGGCAGGATCTTTACCAAAGAAATTATCTCTAGTGAATTTGCCACCTTTTTCTTTATAGTTTTGGTATTCACCATCAACTGTTTCGTCCATGATTTTAAGCAATTTACCATCTGAGTCTCTGGCAATTAAGGGATCCCAATATTGTCCCCAAATAACTTTGATAACATTCCAGCCTGCGCCTCTGAATACACCCTCTAGTTCCTGAATAATTTTTCCATTACCTCGGACAGGTCCATCAAGCCTCTGTAAGTTACAGTTGACCACAAAAATAAGATTGTCTAACTTTTCTCTTCCCGCAAGAGAAATGGCTCCTAATGATTCTGGTTCATCAGTTTCTCCATCGCCCAAGAAGGCCCAAACTTTTCGGTTGTTGGTATCAGACATTTCTCGGTCTTTTAGATATTTTAGAAATCTTGCTTGGTAAATTGCCTGAATCGGACCAAGCCCCATTGAAACGGTCGGAAATTGCCAAAAATCAGGCATCAACCAAGGGTGGGGATAAGAAGAAAGTCCCTCACCATCAACTTCTTGTCTAAAGTTTTTCATTTGATCTTCAGAAATTCGTCCTTCCAAAAATGCTCGTGCATAAATACCCGGAGATGAATGCCCCTGAAAATAAACCAAGTCGCCTTCTTGCTCTCCATTCGTCGCCTTAAAGAAATGGTTAAAACCAACATCGTATAAGGTCGCAGATGAAGCAAAACTTGACAGATGCCCACCAAGCTCTTTATCTTTGTTGCTTGCTTGTAAAACTAACGCAATCGCATTCCAGCGAATAATCGATCTCAGACGCCTTTCCATTGCTAAATCACCCGGCATTCGCGCTTCTTTTGAGGTTGGGATAGTGTTTAGATACGCCGTAGTGGCTTTATAAGGAAGATGAGCACCAGAGCGTCTTGCCATATCAATTAATTTCTCAAGCAAAAAATGAGCTCTCTCAGTGCCCTCTTCTTCTAATACAGCTTCTAAAGCTTCCAGCCATTCTTGGGTTTCTATTGGATCAATATCTTGATGAACTTGTTCAGTCATAATGATTCTCTTGGTCAATTTATATTTGTAGCTTGTCTAAGGTAAATATTTTTGCTAACGGAAAAATCTGCCTTTGCCTGGAAAAACTATTATTATCTGCATTAAAAGTATAGACGTCATTAGCAGGTATATTTTTTACTTGAGCTTTAATTAAAATAGTCATTTAAAACAAGAAGTTAAAACTCCAGCATTTGGAATCTAATTTTATCTAGTTTATTTATCAGTTGAAGAATAGCATTTAGATCGGAATTTCGCAATTGATAGCCAAGCTAACAATTTGAAACTGTCAGTTTTTGTTAAAATGGCATAAGAGGTGGTCATTTAAAAATGACCTAGATAATTTGAAACATTGTTACTAAGAGCAGTCGCAACATAATTAGCATAGCTAACAAACTGAAAGGGATCGATTTAACCTAAAAACTACCTGCCATTAAAAAATCGTACTAATGATAGCACCAAGAACAAGGTAGAATATGACGGTTCGATTAACCAACGCCATTGTTCTATGATTCTCATCAACATCGCCATCGTTTATCCCCATTTCCAATCCCAGCGAGGCAACCCCTGTCTCAGAAATAAGTTGATTATTGTCGGCATCTGCATCGGTTAGATAGTCTTGGATTCGGTAAAAACCATTAACAAAATCACCAGTCAACAAAAATAACATACTGGTAACGCGCGCGGGTACCCACTCTATCCAATGAATCACTTGATCCATTAACGGAAGATGTTCATCAAACTCTTCTGCACGGCAGTGAGCATGATAAATATAACAAAGCCTATAAAATAGAGCCCCCAGAGGTCCTAAAACAATAAACCAGGCGATCACTCCAAAATAGCGTTTTTGTGATTCTGTTAAAATTTTACGGGTCGCATTTCTGACCAATTCGTCTTTTTCGGCAATATCCAAACTATCCTGTTCAATATCGACTTCGCCGGTAATTTCATCATCCTTTTCAATTTCATTTGAACTGCCTATCCGATTTAAGTGCAAATATGCCGCTTCAAGATCATCATTTTCTACTGCTTTAAAGTAATGCTCAAAAGATTTCTCCAAAGGCAAAGGCCCAAGACATAAAAATAAAATGACTATTGAAACGACTAAGGTTATCAGCCAGAATAGCGAGCCATCAAAGAGATTGAATGCCCCGTACAAAAGACCTATAGGTGTAAGCAATATAATCGCAATTCCACCCCATGATTCAAAAAAATCTTTGTCAGAAAATCGGTCACTAAGATATTGCTGAGCTTTGTTGAACCAATTGAAATTTCGGTATTCACTGCCAATTTTGAAATGAAATTCCAATGCCAATACGATTAATAAGCTAATTAGAGTCATTTTGTTTCCATCTAGAAAAGAAGTCGATAACGCATAATAGCTAATTATAGAACAAATCCTCTAATCTATGACAGGCTTTGTTTTCAATAGGGGTATTTGTGGAAGAACAATTGCCTTTAGGCTTGTGCTTTCATCGATCGGAGATTAGAAATAACCGATTCAAGCGCCCGATCAAATAGTGCGTCATCGTCTAATATTTTCATATTCCCTAACTGCAAAAACTGACAAAGTTCGTCGGTTAAAAATTCCGCCATTTTTAAACCACTTCGATTAACAAAAATATACTTTCCGCTAGATTCGATTCTGGCAGCTAGCTTACATCGTTTAAAAACACTATCAATTTTTAATTCAACCCAACTTCCAGCTCTTAGCTGTTCCACTGTTTGATAGGTAGATTGATCGATTTCTACCGGCTCAATTACTTTCTTTTCGAGTAATTCGCCAGTTTCTACACGGGAAAAGCCAATATCTTCTATAACGATCGGTTCCTCTATCACGATAGACTCACTAACAATACTTGATTGGTCAGCCTCAGATCCACTTTCGGAATCTGTATTTTCTATTTGAGAGTTAGAGCTGGTTTGAACATTATCAAGCTCTTTTCTATTAATTACTGGTAGCCGCAAAATTTCTTCGCGAGTTGGTTGGTTAATTTTCTTTTTCGCTTTGTCGATAATCCCTCGGTGACAGCTTTCTAATTCCTCGAATAAATGAGATGACTCGAGTTGTGAGAACGAAATTAACTCTGCGCCCTCTCTTAAACTTTTCACCAGCAAAGGAATCTTGCTGATCAATTTTTCTAATTCTTGCGCCGTCTCAATTGGTTGTACCGACCAAACCAATAGCTTTGCAACTTTGACTCGACGATTCCATCCATCTTCGTTACTTTTTAAGCGCTCTAGCAGCATTGCATGTGACCAAACGCTCTTTAATAATTTCTTTACTGGTTCAGGAATATGTCGTTTATGACAGACTTTTGAAAGAGTTCTATTCACTTCACTACGAGCACTTTCAGCTTTAGCTTTACCTTTCTCAGCTTCTTTAGTCCGCTTTTCGAAAATGATTGCGCGCTGTTGATGGTGCTTTTTAAATTCTAAAAATTCCTCTAATTGCTCATTAAAAATACTGGTATCATCGGTAAAATCTTGAATGATTTTCTCGGCTACAGAAGAAATTTTTTCAAACATGGGTACTGCGGTCTTATCTGTTTTGTCCCAAGACAAACCCGCATGAGCTAGCTCATTCAACAACACTCTAGCTGGATGGCGTCTATTCGAGAAAAAGGTTTTATCCACTAGACCAACTTTTAATATAGGTATCTGCAACCGCCCTATAATGCTTTTGATTTCAGGCTGTAAGTTGTCGTCTTCTAAGATGAAATCAAAAAGCATTGAGACAATATCAATCATATCTTCATTAAAGCTTCCTAATTCTTTCTCAGAAAAATTAGCTGGGACAAGATTTCTTTCCCCATTGATTAGCATGACTTTGGGTAACTGATTACCGAGTGACTCTCTTAGCTTATCCGGGCTGACATGAATTGATTCATTGCCTGAGGTAGCTTGCTGGATTTGAATATTAGATAAAGCCTGTACTATGTGAGAGGTATTTACACCGCTTATTCCTGCGGAAGAACCTGATGATTGATAATCTCCACTTGTGCCATTACTCTTGTTATTATTTCCACTAGCTTGTCTATTATTTGATAAAAGCTGGTGTAAAACAGATAAGACTCCTGACTCGTCGCCCGAATTTTCAATTGCATTTTCAACAACTTGCTGGGTATCAGACATTTCACTAGCAGACATATTTTCAACAATATTTTGAATATTCCTATCGCTTGACTTGTTTTGTCCACTCCCTGTCACTTGTGAAGTTCTCAATTCTGGAAGAATACCTTTTTCAATAAAAAATTCATTGGTTTTTTGGTAAACTGAATCGAGTTGATTAATAACACTTCGATCAAAAAGCTTATAGATCACCAGCAAGGATTCGATGTCTATATCAAGCGTTCCGGTAGCTTCGCGAAATGCCTCACAAACATAAACAGGTTCTAGCGGGTTATTTTCCTGTTCAATGCTAATATCAGAAATAATGGTGTCTAAGCGAATTCTTATTTGCTCTAAAGCTCCAATGTTAGCTGTTTTTGCTTTACTAACCATAGCGTCGGTCGCAATATCTTCTTCAAGATCATCATCTTTAACCAGTGCTATATTTTCAAACGACAAGGTTTCTATATTATCTTCGTGATTTTGCTCGTCGTGACTTGTAATTGTTTGAGAAAAATTGTTATTTAATGCTTGTTTGAAACTGGTTATTAATCCTTCTCTTTTGATCCGCAACAGCCGCATGGCATCAAATTGGGCGTTGTTATAACTTGATTCCGCCATATCGAACAAACGATCATCAGCAGAATTTAGCATATCAACTAATTTAGCTTCGAGTAATTCGACAAATATAGATTGGACATTCTTTACTAAAACAGGCAACGAACGATGCTCCCGATACGAGGTTTTTTTCCTAGCTCTTTTTGAAAAATGAACAATATGGTTTTTCCTGCTCACCGCATAAACCCCTATCTAACTATGACAACAAGATTAACTATAATGTCTTTATTTGAAGGCTTTTTTGACCAATTTTCAAAAATACCTAAATCAAATGACGCTAATCCAACAAGTTTGTAAGTTATTTATACACTACTATCGGCAATTTCTCTGTGATCTGAAACACAAATTTGGCTTCGGGTTAACATCTTCCGACCAGCGGCATTAAAGGGTAAATTAACGTGGCAACTAGGCATACTAACTAACCAATCATTGCTTTTTGCTAATTCCGTTTCTATCGTTAAATAAAAATAATTGATAGAATGTTGTAAAAATTCGAACCAAACAACCTTATACCCGTTCCACCTTAAGATGGAACGGGTATATAATCGGAAATATTCTCATTTTGAACCAACAACACTTGAATCAACAATACTTTAATCAACTTTTGGCAAACGAAATTCGCCAAATATGTCAGTTCGCAATAAATGAGGACTTAGGCGGAGAAAATTGTCAGGATATTACCGCCGAATTAATCGCGCCGGAAACCCAAGCAACTGCCTCCTTAATTACCCGTGAAAATGGAATTTTGTGTGGAACAAAATGGGTAGAGACTATTTTCGAACTTCTCGGTGGAAGTATTCAAATTGATTGGCAGCTGAAAGATGGCGATTTAATGAGTGTAGGGCAAACCATTTGTGAATTAAAAGGAAATGCTCGCCAACTGTTAACAGGCGAAAGAAGTGCGATGAATTTTTTACAATCTCTTTCTGCCACCGCAACTCTAACTAATCAATATATAAAGCAAATAGCTGGTTCAAATTGTAAATTATTAGATACCCGCAAAACCATTCCAGCAATGCGGTACGGGCAAAAGTATGCTGTGAAATGTGGAGGCGGCACCAATCATCGCATTGGACTGTCAGATGCTTATTTAATCAAAGAAAACCATATCATGGCATGCGGCGGAATCAAGCAAGCCTTATCTAAAGCAATAAAAACGAATCCTGAAAAACTTTTGGAAATTGAAGTAGAAAACCTAGATGAGTTAAAACAAGCGATCGAAGGTAAGGCTCAGGTTGTTATGTTAGATAACTTCACTAATCCTGAGATTGAACAAGCACTTGCTTTACGAAACAAATCTGAATGGAAACCAAAATTTGAAGCGTCGGGGAACGTCAATATAGAAACTATTGCTGAAATAGCCAAGACGGGGGTTGATTATATTTCTGTCGGAGCTTTGACGAAAGACATCAAGGCAATCGATTTATCAATGCGGATCACTTTGGTTTAGGAGTATCTAATTAACTATTTAATAGTTAAACAGAACAAACTGTCGCAACAGGTAACAAAATGTGACAATTCTCGCAATATGGTGACGTAAATTGTCACTTTATATAAAATATGAAGCATTATCTAAATGCAATACTTGTCAAGAGATCGATGATGTAGCGTGAACTACTTCTCAATCTAATAAATCCTTCCCGCTGCTAATCCATAGAATCAAACATCTCTACCTATCTGTTTTTATTGAAAAAATAACGGCTTCCAATCATAAATTTATTAATCAATAAAAATGTTTTTTAGTTTTTCTAATAAAAATAATCGAATAATTGGCATCACCTTTGCTATTTTATAAATTCAAAGATTTTTTCTTGATGTTTCAAAGAAATGGTCTAGGTTTAAAGGGAAAGCTATTTCCTTGAGACATTTTACTTAACTAAACAGAGGGTTTACCCATGAAAAAAGTACAATCAGGTTTTACATTAATTGAATTAATGATCGTTGTTGCGATTATTGGAATTTTGGCTGCGATTGCGTTGCCTGCTTATTCGGACTACATGAAAAAAGCGCGCTTTTCTGAAGTACAAGGACTCGCAGAGTCGCTAAAAAAAGATGTCGCTTTATGTCTAACAGATAATACAGCAAATCCGAATACTTTTACAGGATGTGATACTGGCGCTTTAGGTATTCCTGCCGCTCCACCAGCTACAACTAATACTGCATCAATTGTTATATTAAACGGCCAAATCACTGGTACTGCTACAGGGGTAGCCGACGGTATCACTACAATATTAAATCCAACCTATGACCCTGCTTCTGGTGTAATTACTTGGGCAAACGCAGGTACATGTGTCGGTAGGGGTTGGTGTAAAGCAAATTAATTTTATTTATCACTTTGTGAAATCCACTAAAAGCCTCAATTTAAAAAATTGAGGCTTTTCAGAGATTATTCTAAACCGTGAGAACAAGGCTAGTCTTAAGCTAAAATCACTTTATCTATATACATATACCAATATCTAATCCCGGTAGGTCTTCATGGGTTTAAACCATTAAATAATCCTTACTGACTCATTCATTAACCCTGTTCTAGCTTTATATCTCAATACCTCACAATACACTTTCAGCAAATGATATATCTATTTGTTTTGTAAGATATAAAATAGTTTTTTTTTACGTATTAATCTATAATCATTGTAGTTAACATCTGTAAAAGAACATTTTTGCTTATAATTTAAGTAATCGAGATTTCAATTTAATGGCTTCACAATCAAATGTAATATTAAGCGGGCTCGCAAGAAAACTAATTGTTGATGGCTTTTTAGATGAACCAGCAGCAATGGATGCCGTTGTTAGCGCACAAAAAAACAAGAAAAATTTGGTTTCTTACCTTGTCGAAAACGATTTTGTAAATTCTAAATCTATTGCCGTAGCAGCTTCCAAAGAGTTTGGAGTTCCTCTTTTTGACGTTAATGCAATTGATTTTGAACAAATAGCCACCTCAGTAATCAGTGAAAACCTAATAAAAAGGCACCACGCAATTCCACTATTTAAGCGTGGCAAACGTCTATATGTCGGCGTGTCTGACCCTACTAACCTTTCTGCGCTAGACGAATTTAAATTTCACTCTGGCTTAACAACTGAAGCCGTTTTATTAGAAGAGTCCAAACTAAAAGCCCTCATAGAAAAAATTCTTGAAGAAAAAGAAAACGAAGAAATGGGTAGTTTTGAAGATGGTGATTTTGACGAACTCGATCTTGAAACGATTGATGAAGACACCAAAGATGAAGATGATTCAGGCGCAGACGAAGCACCAATAGTCCGTTTTGTTAACAAAATACTACTCGATGCTATAAAGAAAGGCGCCTCAGATCTTCACTTTGAACCCTACGAAAAACGCTACCGAGTTCGTTTTAGAATTGATGGTATCTTGTCTGAGGTAGCTAGTCCTCCAATCAATCTTTCAACTAGAATAGCCGCTCGATTAAAGGTCATGTCCAAACTTGATATATCTGAAAAACGAATGCCCCAAGATGGACGGATTAAACTAAAACTTTCAAAAACAAAATCAATCGATTTTCGCGTAAGCACGTTACCAACCCTTTTTGGTGAAAAGATTGTTATGCGGATACTTGATTCTGCAGCAGCTCAATTAGGGATTGATGTTCTTGGTTATGAAGCCGAACAAAAAGAACTCTTTATAGACGCTATTCACAAGCCCCAAGGAATGGTTTTAGTAACTGGTCCTACTGGAAGCGGTAAAACGGTGTCTCTTTATACTGCCGTAAATATCATCAATACGGTAGAAACTAATATTTCAACTGCTGAAGACCCTGTAGAAATTAATCTGGAAGGCGTCAATCAAGTCAATGTTAACCCTAAACAAGGATTAACTTTCGCTTCTGCCCTTCGCTCTTTCCTTCGTCAAGATCCAGATATCGTTCTAGTTGGTGAGATTCGAGACCTCGAAACAGCTGAAATAGCGATTAAAGCTGCTCAAACAGGACATTTAGTCTTATCAACCTTGCATACTAATAGTGCACCAGAAACAATTACTCGAATGGTCAATATGGGAGTCCCCGCGTTTAACATTGCAACCAGTGTTAATTTAGTGATTGCGCAAAGACTTGCAAGAAGGTTATGTGAAGTTTGTAAAAATGAAGTAAAACTACCAGAAGATGTCCTATTAGAAGCAGGTTTTAAGAAAGAAGAAATAGGAACTTTCAAAAACTTTGAACCAGTTGGTTGTGATAAATGCACAAACGGCTATAAAGGGCGTGTAGGTGTATACCAAGTAATGAAATTTTCTAAGGAAATTGGTCAAATACTGATGGAAGGTGGGAATGCACTGGATATTGCCAAACAGGCAGAAAAAGAAGGTGTGAATGATTTACATCGCTCCGCGTTAATGAAAGTAATGCAAGGTGTAACCTCATTAGAAGAAGTCAGCCGAGTCACTCAGCATTAATCGTTAGTTTTCTAACAAAGGAAGAAAATATATGGCCGTCCAAGCACTAAAAAAAGACAGAAAAACATCTGCTCGGCGTACAAAAGCGGCGAAAGCACCTAAACAATATAATTTTAAATGGGAAGGTTCAGACAAAAAAGGTCAGAAGCAAAAGGGTGAAATGACGGCTGAAACCCCTGCAATGATTAAAGCACAACTTAGAAAACAAGGAATTAGCCCAATAAAAGTTAATAAAGTCGCTCAGCCTTTATTTGGTGGAGGTAAAGGTAAACCGATTGAGCCTGCTGACGTTGCTATGTTTTCACGACAAATTGCTACGATGATGAAAGCAGGAGTTCCTTTAGTTCAGTCTTTCGATATTATTGGTCGAGGACATGAAAAACCACTGGTACAAGATTTATTATTAAGTGTAAAAGCTGATATAGAATCAGGTCAAACTATGGCAGACTCTTTACGAAAACACCCTAAACAGTTTGATGATCTTTTTTGTGATTTAGTGGATGCTGGTGAACAATCAGGTTCGTTAGAAGGAATGCTTGATAGGATAGCTACCTATAAAGAAAAAACCGAAGCGTTAAAATCAAAAATAAAAAAAGCACTTAATTATCCAATCGCTGTTGTTATTATAGCTGTTATCGTAACTTCAATTTTACTCGTAAAGGTTGTTCCTCAGTTTCAAGAAATTTTCGAAGGCTTTGGGGCCGAGCTACCAGCATTTACACTTTTTGTAATCGCAATTTCTGATTTTATGGTCGCTTATTGGTGGATGTTTCTATTCGGTATTATCGGTTTTATAATGATCTACAAGAGAATGCTTTCATCATCGAAATCTATGAGAGATAGACAAGATAAATTTCTCCTCAAAGCCCCTGTTATCGGCCAAATATTACATAAAGCTGCGATTGCAAGATATACAAGAACCTTATCAACTACCTTCGCTGCTGGTGTGCCTCTCGTCGAAGCATTAGATTCTGCAGCGGGAGCTTCTGGTAATGCACTATATAGAGATGCTATTTATCAAATAAGAAATGATGTTACGACCGGTATGCAAATGAATATGGCGATGCAATCTACAGGAGTATTCCCTAATATGGTCGTTCAGATGATTGCAATTGGAGAAGAATCTGGTTCCATTGACGCAATGCTCAGCAAAGTCGCTGATGTGTATGAACAACAAGTAGACGATGCTGTCGACGGTTTAAGTGCATTATTAGAGCCATTGATCATGTCTGTCCTTGGTGTTCTTGTTGGCGGTTTAATCATTGCCATGTATTTACCAATATTCCAGTTAGGTAATGTCGTATAGTAATCGTACATTATAACAATAATAATTAGCCTAGGCTCCTATGGAAAACATAATTTCAATATTAGAATCAAACTCAACGATACTTATCATTGTCACTCTAATTTTCGGGCTGCTGGTCGGCAGCTTTTTAAACGTTGTTATCTTCCGCTACCCTATTATGTTATTCCGCGAGTGGGAATCAATGGCAAAGGATATCCTCACCGAGCGTGGGTTTAAAATATCGGAACCCAAGGAAGCATTCGATAAACAGCCCGTCAAATTTAATTTAGTTGTGCCCCGCTCCGCTTGCCCAAAATGCGGTCATAAAATAACAAGCCTTGAAAATATACCGTTAATCAGTTACTTATTGTTAAAAGGTAAATGTAGAGAGTGCTCTAACCCGATATCCATTCGTTATCCTTTTGTTGAGCTACTGACGGGTATTTGTTTTGCCCTTGCTGCTAACCATTTTGGTTTTGGTTGGTCTCTATTAGCAGCTTTATTTATCACTAGTTATTTTGTGGCAATGAGTTTTATCGACATTGACCACCAAATTTTGCCTGATTCAATGACATTACCTCTTGTTTGGTTTGCTTTAATTTGTGCCTATCAATCGGTTTTTATTTCATTAACAGATGCCGTTATCGGTGCTGTTGCAGGCTACATGGTTTTGTGGAGTATTTATTGGTTATTTAAGTTGCTAACTGGTAAAGAAGGTATGGGTTATGGTGATTTTAAATTACTAGCGGTTATTGGTGCACTTGTTGGATGGCAGCAAGTAGGACTAGTCGTCGTTTTATCCGCTGGTGTTGGCGCGATAATTGGTGGTTTATTATTAATGATTCAAGGTAAAGGCAAAGAAACAAAAATTCCTTTTGGTCCTTATTTAGCTGTTGCTGGTTGGATTACTCTCTTATGGGGCGATATCATTATAAATAGCTACCTAGAATTTTCTGGCCTATAAATATTCAATGAAAGACTCACCTCTTACCATCGGACTCACTGGCGGTATAGCTTCGGGGAAATCTCAGGTCTGTAAAATATTCACCGATTTTGGCATAACAATAATCGATTCAGATCAAATTGCAAAAGACCTCTTTAAAAATAACTCAGAACACCTACAAAAGGTAAAAGAAAAGTTTGGCCGCAGTGTATTTTTTCCCGAAGGCTCCCTTGATAGAAAGGCACTTGGAAATATCGTTTTCTCAGATCCTGAAAAGCTTAACTGGCTAAATAACTTTACACACCCACTAATTTTTGATGAAATAAAGCAGCAACTATCATCTGCTTCATCTGAATACGTCATTGTGGACATCCCTCTTTTAATTGATTCTACTGGCGAGATTTCTAGTCACTTTAAAACCCTCCTAGATCGAATACTTGTTATTAATACCTCTGAAAAAAACCAACTAAAAAGACTTCTAGTTAGGGATGACATATCAGAAGAGCAAGCTTTAAAAATAATCAATTCGCAATCATCATTAAAACAAAAGCTACTACTTGCTAATGACATTATTGATAACAATGGTTCAATCGAAAACCTAAGGGATCAAGTCGAAAGTATCCATAAGAAATATTTATTGCTTTTACAATCTTTGTAATTCATCCAGATAAACTTACCCATAGATAAACTTACTTGTTTTATTTTTGTGTCTACCCCATAATAATTAATAAATAAGATAACCTAATTTTGGCGAATTACTGAGTGAGCCTTTCTAACCAAGATAAAAACAATAAAGATTCGCTCTTGTTTGAATACCCTCAACAAGAAAATATCCGAAGCTACCTACGTCTCGAATCATTATTCAAGCAGTTCCAAAGAAACCAGCTGGCATCAAACCAAGATAATCACTTTCATGCGCTCAAAATTTTATTTGAAATTTTAGAAATCCTTGAACGTGGTGATACACGATCAGAATTAATTAAAGAGCTGTCACGTCTAGTTGAATACTTTCAAGCATTAGAGGCTAATCCCCAAGTTGATAGCTCCAAATTAATTAACTTTTTAAAGCAGATTCAAGCTTTAAACCAATGGGTAAACAGGTATAAAGGGAAATTCGGCGACTCGATCAGAAAGCACCCTTTCATAGAAACGGTAAGAAATAGAGCCGTTATCCCTGGTGGGTTGTGCCAATTCGACTGCCCAGAATTGCATGTTTTCCTAAATAACCCGCACACAAATAGACAGCAAATGTTAACCGAATGGATGGATGACATTAAGGGTGTTGAAACAAGCATTGAAGTCATCTTAAGACTAATTCGAGATACTAGTCAATGGTCTACCCAACGCGCTCCGCTTGGCAGTTTTATGCTTGAAACCACTGACCAACCGTTTAAATTGTTGCGCATCCGCAAATTAGCTGCCACCAATATCTTCCCAGAGTTCAGCTGTGGTAAACACAGAAGCAGTATTCATTTTATGACTTTTAATCATTGCCAAAAAAAAATGCCAGCCAACTCTGAAATTGAGTTTGAACTGGCATGTTGTTATTGAGTTTTTTTAACGATAACTAATAATGGTTTAACTTCTTCTCCTTAATGCTAATAAAGTTAGCAAAAACAAGCCTCCTCCCAAAGAACCTCCACCTGCGACGATAATATCAACATCAGAACCTGAGTTAAAACTATCAAAAAAGTTATCGTTGTTTACTGACTCGATTGGCAATCCATTGAGTGAAGAAAATTCATAGGCTGCATCAGCAATCAACTCTCCAGTTACAGCATGAATTACATTTATTTCAACGTCATAATATCCAGCCGGATAGCCAGAGTTAAAGGTAAAATCAATAAACTCTGTTTGATTGCCCAATATGAAGTAATCAGAAGATAAAATTTGCTGCCATCCTTCTCTTGAGTTTTTTACTATAACCTCTGCGTAAACATCATCGCCGGAAAACATCGTTGCGATATCATATTCCACAGTTAAATCGGTAAAAAATCCATCGTTATCAAAATCACCTGAAAGTTCAGTTGCAACAAAACTAATTTGACTAGTGTTATCAGTGATTTCATGATTTTCATCTTCTAAAGGTAACGCAAAAAGAGAAACTTCTTGATCCGGTGTGATTGTCGCAACAACACCAGAAAAACCATCTTCATATAGATCGATCAGTATATCGTATTCATCGGTTGGAAAGTCATTTAACAAAGTTAAAGTAATTGAGTGTTCGTCTTCCACATCATTTGAGTAAATCGTAAATACATCGGTCACAAACAGCTCTAACCAATCGCCACCATTCTGACTATAGTAAATCACACCATAAACATCAGCGTAACCATCTTCAAAATCAGCATCGAAATCAATGGTGAAATCACTATAAAAGCCATCACCATCAAGGTCATGATTTAGATATGTCGCCGCAGAATATATTTCGAATCCGTAGGCGTTTGCTGAGGTTAAAGGTGTTAATTCGCGTTTTATTTTATTTTGACTAAATACCTTTTGCGCCTTTTGTATCTCTCTGTTTTTTTTAGTTTCACTTCTTCGAGTTATCTCAACATTACCATCTGAACGATTTGCATAATCAATCAATTTTTTAGAAGTTTTGACCTTCGCTGGAAAGCTAGCTAGAGAATTCTTCTCTTCTTTTGCGTAGACTTCGCTAACTAAAACTGCCCCACTAAAAAGTAAACATATGGCTAATAAGTATTTCATAACTTTCTCCAATTACGCTTTAAAAAATCGTTTGTTTAACCAAAAACTCAACCGCCTCACTTGAGACTATTGTCATTAAAGCCTAATCTGACTGAACAAAAGCTGAACTAAGAAATAACCATTGAGACAGACGTTTTATCTAAAACCTTATTGCTATTTTCCAAGACATAGATGAATAGTTGGGTTAATAACAAAATTCTGGGATAATCCTCCCACCAAATAATTCAATTTTCTTAGCTCAAAGAGGTTTATATGAATACTAAGCATCAATTCCGTCTTCCCTTCATCCTTTTTCTTACTACAGCGTTGATGGCTTGTTCTGGGCAAGATGAACAAAATGGCGATAAATCAGAGAGAGTTAACGAAACTGAAGTTGCCGAAAAAGTAATTAAATCGACAAGCAACCCTCGATTTGGTATCTACAAAGAAGTGGAATTAACCAGCAACTTAGATCATCTTAGCGAAAATCAGAAAAAAATGATCAGTTTGCTCATTGATGCTTCTAAAATCATGGATGACTTATTTTGGAGACAAGCTTATGGTGGTAAGAATGAATTGCTAAACAATATTTCCAATCCACAAGCAAGACGTTTTGCCGATATTAATTATGGACCTTGGGATCGATTGGCCGGTGATACTCCTTTTGTCGAAGGCTTTGCAAATAAACCTTTAGGTGCCCAATTTTACCCTGAAGACATGACTAAGGAAGAATTTTCTGATGCAAAAATTGATGATGCTAAAGGACTTTATTCAGTAATCAAGAGGGATGAAACTGGCAAGTTATCTAGCACCCCCTACCACAAACTCTATGCAGTAGAACTAGCAGAGGCTGCAGAGCTTTTAAACAAAGCCGCCGAACTAGCCGACAATAGCGAATTTAAGAATTATCTTACTATGCGTGCAACAGCAATAACAAACGATGATTTTCAGCCGAGTGATTTTGCATGGATGGACATGAAAACTAACCCTATAGAGCTTGTGATAGGTCCCATTGAAACCTATGAAGATTTATTATTTGGTTATCGCGCCGCCTATGAATCTTATGTACTCGTTAAAGATTTAGAATGGAGCAAAAAACTATCCAAATTTGCCGCTTTTTTACCGAAACTACAAAAGGGTTTGCCGGTTGATGAAAAATACAAACAAGAAACTCCTGGAACTGATTCTGACTTAAATGCCTATGATGTTATTTATTATGCAGGGCGCAGTAACGCAGGCTCTAAAACCATTGCGATTAATTTACCAAATGATGAACAAGTACAACTTGCCAAAGGAACAAGGCGCTTACAGCTTAAAAATGCAATGAAAGCAAAATTTGACCACATTCTAGTCCCGATAGCCGACGAATTAATTGCCGAGGAACAACGCCAATTTATTACTTTTGACGCATTTTTCGCTAACACTATGTTTCATGAAGTAGCTCATGGTTTAGGTATCAAAAACACTTTAGATGGCAAGGATACTGTCAGAAATAGTCTAAAAGAGACGGCTTCTGCTTTAGAAGAAGGTAAAGCAGACATTTTAGGGCTATATATGGTTTCGGAGTTATATAAATCTGGCGATATCACTGAAGGAAAGGTAATGGACAACTATGTTACATTTCTTGCCGGAATATTTCGCTCTGTGCGATTTGGTGCGTCAAGTGCCCACGGCAAAGCAAATATGGTTCGTTTCAACTTTTTTAAAGAGTTAGGCGCATTTGATCGCAATGATGTGACGGGAAAATATAGTGTGAATTTCGAAAAAATGACCATCGCGATGAATGAACTTTCTAAATTGATTCTGACTTTGCAAGGCGATGGAAATTATCAAGGAGCCGTCGATTTATTATCAACTCAAGGCGTAATTTCCGAGCAATTGACTAAAGATCTTGCTCGTTTAGAAAAAGCTCGCATTCCTGTCGATATTGTATTTAAACAGGGGAAAGATATTTTAGGACTCTAATTCCAACAATAGAAAGAGGGCTCTACTTCTGAGCTCTCTCACTATCCCATCTTACGATTAAACCCAATGAGATTAAAATGAATATAAATGACAAAGTTGTTGTTGTAACGGGTGCGGCTCAAGGGCTTGGAAAACAGATCGCTCTTAGACTTTCCGCTCTAGGCGCGCGTTTAGCTCTTATAGATTTAGATCTCGACAAATTGAACATCATGCAATCTGAATTGAAATGCAAGGGAGTAGAGTCTCGTTGCTATATTGCTAACGTCACTTCAGAAAGTGACGTTAACAATGCATTTGAAACCATTTATTTCGACTTTGGTCGAATCGATTGTTTAATCAATAATGCCGGAATAATACGTGACCAATTTTTAAATAAGCCAAACAAAACTGGCTCCCTAGAATCGATGAGTTTATCTAATTGGCAATCTGTTTTAGATGTTAATTTAACTGGCGTATTTTTGTGTGCCCGTCAGGCATCTAAGATTATGATCGAAAACAAAATAGCTGGTGTCATCATCAACATTTCTTCAATTTCAAGGGCTGGAAATATCGGACAAGGTAATTATTCTGCCTCAAAATCAGGGGTGGTTGCTCTCACTGTAACTTGGGCGAAAGAACTCGCAAAAAATGGAATACGAGTTACTGCAATTGCACCTGGATTTATCCAAACCGATATGACTCAGAGCATCAAGCCTGAGGTGCTAAAACATATCGAATCAAGTATTCCTCTTGGAAGAATTGGACAACCTGAAGAAATCGCTCATACAGTACAATTTATTCTAGAAAACGATTATTTTTCAGGCAGAGTGATCGAAGTTGATGGCGGCCTAAGGATATAAAACTTCTTTATATACTCATTCTACTTGAAAGTTTTCCTACTAATTCAACTTTTGATTTAACTGAAAGACTACCATAAACCAAGTCATACCGGCGGCCATAGATTTATCTGATTCAATACCAACCACTTCTTCACGCCATTGATTGGCATCGCAAATATCATTTTTATAATCATCAAATATTTTTATGGCTGTATTTGGATCTTTAAACTCCTGAGGAACCCATCTATTCTGGAAAGCAAATTTTACAGCATCTTCTTCATTCGGGAAGCGTGCATTTAAATCTCTCGCTAAAAGCTGTCTAGCATAGGACGCAAAGCCCGTTTCTAATAAATCATTAATACTATCATTTTGTTTAATATCTTGATCGAAATTGGATAGTTTATCAGAATATTTCTCTTCCATGGATTTAATCAGAGAAAGTTCTTTTTCCGATAGCTGAGAGATATCACCATCAACTTCATTAAATTTTTTTGATATTTTACTAAATATTATTTGATCTTTTTCAGATAACTGAGCGATCATTTTTTCTAAAATATTTTCCATTTTGTTTCCAATTAATTTTTATTTTCTTGTATCTATTAAACACTGTTACTATTGAGGTGTTTCTACTTTTAATCCTTTATCCGCATAAGTTTGCAGATCAATTCCAAATGCCGTATTTTCATAAGCTTTTACAATCTTGTAAGGTTGTGATTCTGCATTAAGAGCCATTTTAGAAAGATCGACAATTCGCTCTTTCACTTTCTGTTTATATTCATCAAGAACCATTAAAACTTTAGGTTTCAGTTTATATTGATTGTTGGCCGTGATAACAATACCAACTTCACCATTTTCCATTTCAACAATAGAGCCAGGAGGATAAATTCCGCGCCATTCGACAAACTTGATCACCATTTTCTCATCAAAATGACTTTTTTTACCATTCATTAAAATCTTATAAGCATCAACTACCGACATAGATTTACGATAATGTTGAGGGCTGGTTAATGATTCAAATACATCAACAATAGTCACCAAACGAACAGCATCTGACAATTTTTCGGCAGTAAGTCCTCTTGGATAACCTTGTCCACTTAAGCGTTCATGATGATTAATCGCCACATCAATACAACTTGGCGATAATCCAGACTTACTCCGCAAAATTTCAAATGCGTATTTAGGATGATTGCACATCTCAGTCATTTCATTTTGATTGAGTTTTCCTTCTTTAGCTAATAACTTAGCGTCAATTTTAACTTGTCCTATATCATGTAAAAGCGCACTCATGCCTATATCTTCAAGCTGCTCCTCGCTGTAACCAATGTATCGAGCAAATCCAATCGCTAGAATACTAACATTTAAAGAATGCTCGGCTCTTGAGTTACTTTTATTTTTTAACAGTGTCATCATTAGCATCGCATCTTCGTTTTCTAAAACTTGTTTAACATTTTCTTTAACAACTGTTTTAACCCCATGTATCTCAAAATCTTCATCCAACATGATTCTATCCATGACACTTTTCATCAATTGGGACGTTTTTTTAAACTGTGTAGCAGCCGGCTTTATCTTATTTTGTAAATAATTAGCTTTAGATTCGAACGAATCAGTATTTTTATCGATATAAGATTTCGAGCGAGTTGTTGCCAAACGATAACTTTTGAATTGCGAATCACTACGAAAATCAATATAGACGAATTTACATTGACTCATCACCGCATCAATATCAGCTTGATTTTCGATAGTAAAACCTTGCAACAAAAAGGTCGACTCACTCCACTCTTTATCAAGCTCGCTGACAAACATGCCAACTTGCAAATCTTCCGAAAGAACTTTGACTTTTTTAAGGTGCTGAAACGGCATTAAATAATCGTCCCCTAAGGCTTTCTTTCATTATTAATAAATTGGTCGAATATATCAAACATTTCCTGCAATACTGGGATAACACGATTGGCTTTTTTTTGGTCGAATTCTAATTTTTCTTCATTCATATAGGCAGCTTGTGATAATTCTAGTTGAACCGAATGAACATTGTTAACTGGATCACCGTAAGCTCTTGTAATATAGCCCCCTTTAAAACGTCCATTGACTACTTTACAATAATTTGAAGGATTCCATTCTGCCAAATTTGAACCCAAAGAACTCGCGCAGCTTTTACCACCAAAAGTTCCAAAATTAAGATCCGGTAATTTCCCGTCAAAAAACCTTGGAACTCTCGATTTAATCGAATGAGCTTCAAATAATAATACAGCTCCAAATCTTTCTTTTATCTCACAAAGGGTGTGTTTTAATTGGCTATGATAAGGCAGCCAATAATTGCTTATTCGCCGTTCTATTTCGTGTTGCTCAGGTAAATAGCCTTGCCGATAAATCGATTCTAGACTAAATTGAGTCGTTGGACATAGTTCAGTCGTATTTTGTCCGGGATAGAGATTTTCATTCTTGTCGGAACGATTAAGATCAATCACATAACGACTGTATTTGGGCTTAATTAAATAACAGCCTTGATCAACTGCAAATTGGTAAAGTCTATCAAGATACCAATCGGTATCGACCAGCCTTTTTGCGGAATTTGTCATATTTAAAAGAATATCATCGGGAACCAATACACCATTATGTGGCATAGAAATAAAAATTGGTTTTGTTCCTAAAGTAATTTCAAAGGAATGGCTTTTCACTCTCACTAGGCTCCTGTTACTTAATCACAAGCATGATAAATAAAGATATAGCGTTAGATATTGCTCTAAGGCAATAAAAGGCTGTTAAACACTGCGATCAATTCTTCACCCATTTTACACTACAAATGAATAGAACATTCTTAAATCTAATATGATTAAATCCACTGCTTGTATATACAAGCTATGTTGTTGCATAATAGTCAAATGAGTAAAACGCCAAATCGATACATCAAAGTTAAAGACTACGTACTAGCAGGTATCGGCAGTAGTAGCTGGGGTGTTGGCGAGCGTGTGCCTTCTGAAAATGAGTTAGTCGATCTTTGCAACGTCAGTCGAATGACAGCTCGTCGGGCACTTGATGAGTTGCTTCGAGAAGGAACCTTAATACGAGTTAAAGGAAAGGGGAGTTTTGTTGCAGAAGAGAAACAACACTCTTCCCTAATTCAAATTCGAAGTATTGCCGCTGAAATTAAAGATCAAGGATTCGTTCATCATGCTGAAATGCTCCAATGCGGAAAAGAATTAGCTACGCCTCTTACGATTAAAAATTTGATTCTTAACGAAAACGAATATTGTGGTCACTCCCAAATTCTTCATTTTCAAAATGACAAACCCATTCAGCTCGAACAGCGTTGGGTTAACCTAAAACAAATTCCCCAATATGCCGAGCAGAACTTTAATCAAATTACCCCAAATGAATATTTGACTTCAATAGCCCCAGTCACTGAAGCTGAACACTGTGTTGAAGCTATTATTGGAGAAGAATCAATCAGGCAACTACTCGATGTAGAAAAAGATGAAGCCATTTTATTGTTAGAACGAAAAACCTGGTGCAATGGACAGATAGTCAGTTACGCAAAACTTTATCACCCTGGCAACAGTTATCGTCTGGGAACAAAATTTAAAACAAACTAAATTTATCCTAATAAATCAATTTGAACAGAATTAAGCTGGATAATTAAAAATAATAATGCATGAGGAAAAAATAATGATATTTAGATACGGTATTGATCATTTAAATCTTGATATTGTGAATGGTATTGCAAACGCTAGTATCAAAGCGGAACTTTGCCAGCAAACCGTGGATAAAATCAATAGGAGCCGACAAAATGTCGAGAAAATGGCTAGTTCTGACGAGCCGGTATACGGCATAAATACAGGTTTTGGTCCGCTATGTGATACCCAAATTTCACCACAAGAAACTAACTTATTGCAAAAGAATCTACTTATCACACACGCAGTAGGTGTGGGCGAGTCCATAAAAAAAGACATTTCAAAGCTGATGTTGATCACTAAGGTACACGCCTTAAGTCAAGGTTTTTCTGGCATTCGGTTGGAAGTAATTGAGAGAATGTTGTCTTTTATCGAGCTCGATTTAATTCCAGTCGTTCCAGAACAAGGTTCTGTTGGTGCTTCTGGCGACTTAGCACCGCTATCTCACTTATTTTTACCACTTCTTGGCGAAGGAGAATTTTGGCAAGGTGAAAATCAAGTTCCAGCAGCTCAAGTGTTAAAAGAAAATGGCCTAGAAACGCTAGAACTGCAGGCTAAAGAAGGTTTGGCACTAATCAACGGTACTCAATTTATCCTCGCTCACGCCATCACAGCACTAACCAAAATGCGTTACCTGTTAGATCTAGCCGACATAGCGGGCGCAATGAGTATTGAAGGCATGCAAGGCAGCAAACAACCATTTAGAGAAGAATTACACGCCACTCGCCCATTTGCCGGCAACGTCCAAGTAGCTAAACGCATGTGGTCTTTCTTTAAAGACTCGCAAAACATGAGCGCACACACGGAATGCGACCGAGTACAAGATCCCTATTCTCTAAGATGCATCCCACAAGTACATGGTGCTTCCCGTAACGCCTATACCCACCTATTGGAATTAGCAGAGATTGAAATGAATTCAGTGACCGATAATCCAATTGTGATCAGCAGCGAAGAAGCTATTTCTGGCGGCAGTTTCCATGGTCAGCCTTTGGCAATGGTATTGGATTATGCATCAATTGCCGCGTCCGAATTAGGTAACATCTCCGATCGTCGTTGTTACTTGTTATTAGAAGGTTTACACGGTTTACCAAGGCTATTAACGACTGCTGGCGGTTTAAACTCGGGCATGATGATCCCGCAATACGCGACGGCAGCATTAGTAACAGAAAATAAATCTTTGTGCTTTCCACCATCTGCCGACAGTGTACCGACTTCGATGGGTCAGGAAGACCATGTTTCTATGGGTAGCATTTCTAGCAGAAAACTTAATCAGATCTTAGGTAACTTAGAAAAAATATTTGCTATCGAGCTAATGTACGCAGCACAAGCGATAGAATTTAGACGTCCGAATACTTGCTCTGACATTATTGAAGAAAACTTCAAATTGATCAGAGCCAAAGTCGCTAAGTTGCAAGAAGATCGCCTGTTAAAACCTGATATTGACGCCATGATTGATTTAGTTAAATCTCAAGCATTTACAGTAAATTTCGATAAATAGTTAGGGAGAGAAAATAATGAATTTCCACGCTCAAATAAAACAGGGTATCCCTAGCGAATTGCCTGAAGCCAAACCATATCCGGCAGATGCAAACCGTGCCCCTAAACGTAAAGACATTCTTTCAAAGGAAGAAAAGCAATTAGCCGTTAGAAATACCCTGCGTTATTTTCCTAAAGAGTGGCACCAAGAATTAGCAAAAGAGTTTGCTCAAGAGTTAAAAGATTTCGGTCGAATTTATATGTACCGATTCAAGCCAAGTTACCAAATGAAAGCTCGCTCGGTTTCCGATTATCCAGCCAAATGTGAACAGGCCGCAGCCATCATGTTGATGATTGATAATAATCTTGATCCTGCGGTAGCTCAGCATCCAGAAGAGCTGATAACTTATGGCGGTAATGGCGCGGTATTCCAAAATTGGGCGCAATACCGGTTGACCATGAAGTATTTAAGTGAAATGGAAAGTGATCAAACCCTGCATTTATACTCCGGCCACCCAATGGGACTTTTTCCGTCATCCAAGGACGCGCCTCGTGTCGTTGTAACCAATGGCATGATGATCCCAAATTACTCAAAACCGGATGATTGGGAAAAATTTAATGCACTAGGTGTAACCCAATATGGACAAATGACCGCAGGCTCTTTCATGTATATAGGCCCCCAAGGTATTGTTCATGGAACCACAATTACAGTGATGAATGCGTTTCGTAAAGTGTTAAAGAAAGGCGAAAATTCAAAAGGAAAAATATTTCTTACGGCAGGTCTAGGTGGCATGAGCGGTGCTCAGCCTAAAGCTGGCAACATAGCCAACTGCGTTACGGTTTGTGCGGAAGTGAATTCTAAAGCGGCAATAAAAAGACATGAGCAAGGCTGGGTTGATGAATTAATTTCTGACATGGACAAACTCGTCACCCGAGTTAAAGAAGCTCAAGCGAACAAAGAAGTTGTCTCAATTGCCTTTATTGGTAATGTGGTAGACGTATGGGAGCAATTCTTTGATAAAGAGATCTTTGTTCACCTAGGTTCAGATCAAACATCATTACATAACCCTTGGTCTGGTGGTTATTACCCAGTAGATATTAGTTATGAAGAGTCAAACCGACTGATCCGTGAAGAGCCAGAAGTATTCAAAACCAAAGTACAGGAATCACTCAGACGCCACGCCGCTGCGGTTAACAACCATACAGCTAAAGGTACCTATTTTTTCGATTACGGTAACGCTTTCTTGCTAGAAGCCTCTCGCGCAGGCGGTGATGTGATGGCAGAAAATGGCGTTGACTTTAAATATCCATCTTATGTTCAAGATATTCTTGGCCCCATGTGTTTCGACTATGGCTTTGGACCATTCCGTTGGGTATGCGCTTCTGGTAATCCGATTGATCTAGATAAAACTGATGCCATCGCCGCTAAGGTTCTTAATAATATTATGCAAGAATCGCCGGAAGAAATTCAACAACAAATGCAAGACAACATTACTTGGATAAAAGATGCCAAACAAAACAAGTTGGTGGTTGGCTCTCAGGCTCGAATTTTATATGCCGACGCACAAGGAAGAGTGGAAATTGCAAAAGCCTTTAATGATGCTATAAATCAAGGCGAAATTGGCCCTGTGGTATTAGGTCGTGATCATCACGATGTCAGTGGTACCGACTCGCCATACCGCGAAACATCGAATATTTATGATGGTAGCCGCTTCACAGCCGATATGGCAATCCACAATGTCATCGGCGACAGCTTTCGAGGTGCGACTTGGGTATCGATCCATAATGGCGGCGGTGTTGGCTGGGGCGAAGTAACCAACGGAGGGTTTGGAATGTTGCTCGACGGCTCGAAAGATGCGGAACGCCGACTAAAATCCATGCTGTTTTTTGACGTTAATAACGGTATTGCAAGACGCAGCTGGGCACGCAATAAAGAAGCTAATTTCGCGATAAAACGTGAAATGGAAAGAACGCCCAAACTAAAAGTCACTTTGGCAAACCTTGTTGATGACGAAATATTAAATGACTTATCGCTGTGATTCTGTTCCCTACTGGCATAAGGCTTGTCAGTAGGGATAGTTTAAGGGGCTGTCCTAGTTAATTAGGACAGCCCCAAAAGTAAAATTAGGGGAAAAGTTAAACTTCGAATTTACTCTAAATTCAACCACTCAATTTTTAGGAAAACTTCGACTAGAATTCATAATTAATTTTGTAAAAGCTAATGGTATAAAATCACCAAAAATATTTAAAATATCTGAAGGAGATTATTCAGAATCTAATCGGTAGGTTAAAAAATATTTTTCTTTTAAGCCAATTAGTACAAGAAAATATTATTTGGGAAACCATTCAATTTCGATTGTTATTAACGGGGATAAAGTAACAACTCAAGAATTTGAATTACTAAAATAATCTACTCTAACCTAACGCTTTGCCACCCAACACTATCAACCAACTCCTTCAATCGCTTAGGTCGATATTTGGCATCAGCTTCATACCTCACTTTCACACTAGAATGAACAGTAGAAGGATAATTTTCGTTAACTAATGGACGATGTAACGCTTTTTTGAACCGAAATACATGACGATGAGATTTATGAAGAGGAGCTAGGGTTCCATCAGATAAATTCTTAACTAAATGAGGTTCAAACTTTAATCCTGCAGATTTTGCCTCTATTATCATCCAATCAAGTGGCACATCGGATGCGACTGTACCGGTCTTTTTATCGGGAGCATACGAACCGCCGACATCAGTGTGAACACCCGAAAACCAAACTTGCTTTAAATCGACTCCTTGTCGAGGAACCCATAGTGTTGGTTCAAAATCCTGTCGTTGTTCATCGATAGCCAACGCATGACGAGCGATATTAACGTTACTTCCCATCTTGGTATCGTAAAATTCATCTTTGCTATCTAATAAACCCAACAAACTAAAGGGTATGCCTAAGCTGCCAACCGTATCCCATACGCCAACAAAGTGAACTGATCGGCTAGCATGACAATGAGCTTTTCGAAAAGCTATAGATTCTGTTCCTGACGGGCTGTACTTTTTTTGACTACGCTTATAGATATTCCATGCTTTTTGAATAAGCTTCGCGTCAGCTCGTTTAACGATACCGCAATTGTTGATTAATCCGCATAAAGCTCTAACCGTATAGGCTCCGCGACTAAAACCAAATAAATAAATTTGGTCACCGAGGGAATAATTTTGAACAATATAGCGATAGCCGTCGAGAATGTTTTTATGAATACCGCTACCAGTAACACCAGCACTAACTGAACTATGATAAGAACCTAATCCCCAATCGTAAAAAACATGTTGTTTAAGATCGCCAAGTTTTGGTTTTATTGCTCTGGCAATTTTTAAGACATTAGTGGCATGGTCTTTTTCTAGGTCTTCTTCGGGACGGTTCCAGGTACCGTCTGCACAAATTACGATATTGGCCATATGCAACTCCTTTTGTCGAAAGTGTTTTATAGTACAGACTAGATTATCACTTTCACTTGTTAATGTCAGCTAATCAAAATTGATTTTTATGCTCCGAGCAAGGGTAGCTTTTTTAGTTTATGATAGTTTAGGGCAAGATAAATACAGTGCGTTAGCTCCTTAAGGGGCAACTCATCGTCTAAATCAAATATCAGTGCCCGATTTCCACTAAAGACGAACTGTGATGGATATAGTTCTTTGAATGTGTCTACCAACTTGGTTTTGCAATTGAAATAAATCGCATATTGGTTTGGCGTTTTTTTTATCCAATCAATTCGTATCGCGCTGCCGATAGGACTGATATAACTAGGTTGTCCCCATTTTAAAGTCTCTTCCAATTCGTCAATATTTCTATTTTCTTTTGCAGTATCCAAAATTAATTGTCGAAGAAATAGCAACTTCTCTTTTGCATCATCTGGATATGAATTAAACACTTTCAACATAAGTAGCTTCGTTTTTATCACGCAAATTATAATTCGATGTCATCACCTCACCATAAGCTCCCGCACTTCGAATAGCGATTAAATCCCCTCGCTTCGTTTTAGGTAGCTTAACTCTTTTACCAAAACAATCAGTCGATTCACAAATAGGCCCTACGACATCGTATTCTTCAATATTTTCACTACTGGATAAATTATCAATCTGATGGTAACTTTGATACAAAGCAGGCCTCATTAGCTCGGTCATACCTGCATCAACAATCGCAAAACTGGTATTAATTCCCTGCTTGATATAAATCACTCGGGTAATTAAATTACCACATTGGGCAACAATTGAACGACCTAGTTCAAAATGAATTTGTTGGTTGGGTTTGCGCTCTAAAAACTGATTAAAAATTTGGAAGTATGTTTCAAAATCTGCGATGGATTGTGAATCTGGATTTTGATAATCAATTCCTAATCCTCCTCCCAAATTTAAATGCTTAACATGAACACCACGATCTAGTAACCAATCTTGAATTTCATTAACGCGCAAACAAAGACCTTTAAATACGTTCATGTCCGTTATTTGTGAACCGATATGGAAGTGTAGCCCTGTTAAGTTTATATTCTTTAACTTGGGTAGTGCATCAAGAAGCGCTGGCAAATCAGCTTGATTAATACCAAATTTATTTTCATCTAATCCTGTCGTTATATATTTATGTGTTTTAGCATCAATATTTGGATTTATACGAAGAGAAATTTCCGCTATTTGTGCTTTATTATTAGCAAGCTCATTGAGGATTTCAATTTCCTGAAATGACTCACAGTTAAAAGCTTTAATACCTGTATCTAAAGCAGCATTAATTTCTTTATCGGTTTTTCCTACACCCGCAAATAAAATACTTTCAGGAGAAAATCCAACTTCGCTTGCAAGTAATACCTCGTTACCGCTCACGCAGTCAGCCCCAAAACCAGCCCTTTTCATTTCGTTTAAAATTGGTTTGTTGCTATTCGCTTTAACCGCATAATGAATATCAAAATCATATTTTTTAGATAGGAATTGAACTGCTGATATTGTCTCGCGAAGCAAGGTTAAATCATAATGATAGAACGGCGTTTCTTTGGATGTAAATAACTCTTTAACTTTAGCACTAAACATTGAAAAGCCCTTTTTGCAAAGCCTTTAGGGCGTCAACTTTATAATCTTCGGAAACCAACAAAGTAATATTGTGCGCGCTTCCACCAAAGGAAATCATCCGTAATGGAATGCTCTTTAAAGAAGTAATTATGCTCGCAACCAAGCCTGTATTTTCAACAAGATATTCTCCAACAACACAAATGATAGCTAATTCATTATCGACCTCTACAAGTCCAAATTGCTCCAAAGTGTGGACTATCGGTTCTAGATTGCTTCTATCGTCAATCGAAAGCGAAACCGCAACTTCTGATGTAGTGATCACGTCAATGGAAGTATTGTAAAGTTCAAAAACTTCAAAAACCCGTCGCAAAAAACCCGGAGCCTGTAGCATATCGCCGGAGCGTATCTTGATTGCCGTTATTCCACTTTTAGCGGCAACCGCCTTAATATTTTTACCCGAACTTTTAGATGATATTAAAGTTCCAATAGCCGTTGGCTGCAATGTATCTAATAATTTAACTGGAATATTTTTCTTGCGAGCGGGTTTGATGCTACTAGGGTGCAATATTTTTGCGCCAAAATAAGCAAGCTCCGCCGCTTCATCAAAGGTTAGTTCTCGAATTGGCTTAGTGTTTTTTATATGCCTTGGATCATTGTTATGCATTCCATCAATATCTGTCCAAATTTGCAGCTCTTCACCGTCGATAGCTGCAGCAAAAAGTGATGCAGAATAATCACTCCCTCCCCGTTTTAAGTTCGCTAATTCTCCAAAAGCATTTCGACAAATAAATCCCTGGGCGATATAAACTTTTTCGCCAGTCTCTAATTTTCGATTAAGCTCTTGTTTAAGAAAATCCTCATCAGGTGCACCATCTTTATTTAAACGTAAGAAATCGAGTGAAGATAACAAACTACTTTTAATTTTTCTTTCTTCAAGTAAGAGGCTAAATAATTCAGTTGAAATAATTTCACCTTTTGCGAGAATATGAAATTCAGTTGATTGATTAATACTTTCTATGGAAAGTGCCATAATTTCTTGGAAATGGGATTCTACGAACGATAGGGCTTTTTCTTTATTTTCATCTAGTTCAAATAGTGAATCAATGTACTTTCGATAGTGCTTACCTAGTAAATCAATTTGCTCAGATATACAAGAGGTTTCAGTCGCTTTAATGCAGTCTGATATTTTAACTAGTGAATCTGTTGTACCAGATACCGCCGAAAGAACAACTAGAACCGGAGATTGAGACATTACGATATCTACAACCCCTTTCATTCTTTCAGAAGTGCCAAGCGAAGTTCCGCCAAATTTTAGGACTTTCATTATTTGCCTCGAACTAAAAGTTCTGCGATTTGAACCGCATTTAGTGCTGCACCTTTCCATAACTGATCTGCAACACACCAGAATGCCAAACCATTGTCGCAAGAAATATCTTCCCTAATTCTACCGATATAAGTTTCCATTTGCTCACTTGCGTCGATAGGTGTTGGATACCCTCCATTAACTCGTTCATCAATAACTTTGATATCTTTCGCTTGATCAAATATCTCTCTGGCTTTTCTTTCACCAACATAACTTTCTGTTTCAATATTAATCGCTTCTGAATGAGCTCGAATGACTGGAACACGGACGCAGTTAGCACTGATGCGAATTTGGTCATCCCCCATAATTTTCCATGTTTCGTTGACCATTTTCATTTCTTCTTTGGTATAACCATTATCTTGAAACACATCAATATGAGGAATGACATTAAAAGCAATTTGTTTGGTGAATTGCTCTACCTGAATAGGCTTGCCTGCTAGCACATCTGAAAGTTGCTGGTTCATTTCATTAATGGCATCTTGTCCAGCTCCCGAAACCGCTTGGTAAGTTGAAACCACGATCCGTTTAATTCTCGAAATTTGATGAATAGGGTTAAGTGCTACAACCATTTGAATGGTTGAGCAGTTTGGGTTAGCTATAATGCCATTATGTTCAAACGCCGCTTTTGGATTTACTTCCGGCACAACTAACGGAACCTTGTCATCTAATCTAAACGCACTGCTATTATCAATAACTACTGCTCCGTTTTTCGCTGCAATTGGTGCAAATTCTGCAGCATGATTTCCGCTTGTGGCGAAAAACACAAAATCTTGTCCATCAAACTTATCAACAGAAAATTCCTCGATAACTAAATCACCAAATTTTGTTGACACCGATTTACCTGCTGAACGTTTCGACGCTAATAAAGTTAAGTGTTTAACTGGGAATTGACGTAATTCCAAAATACGGATGAGTTCTTGCCCAACGGCACCTGATGCACCTACGACGGCTATCTTATAGTCCACTTTTTATATTACCTTTAATTTTTAGCTGAAGTATTTGTCTATTTTTCATATATTTTGGGCAGAATACCCTAATTGCCTGAACAAAGGAGAATAATTTTTTGTTATTTATATTTACTTATAACCAATTAGTATAAAGCTTTACCTTGACCTTGAAAAATCTAGCATGTTATAAATATGGCAACTGACTACTAATTGAACAAAAAAACACGTTAAAATCAATGAATATCTTTACTAACACACTACACAACACGATCAATATGATGAGCTATCATATGCTCGCGCTTGTCTGTGCTTGGTGTTTTCCTATGTTTAAACAAGTGCGTATTTCGATTAAACATGGTAAACGGGTGGTGTCCTAGCGAATTAGCATAAAAAAGAAAAAATTCCTAAAAAACCACCCAGCCAAAAGCTCGGTGGTTTTTTTTTACTCAAATTTTGACTTTAATTTTTTACCAACAGCAAGAGGAAAATAAGATGAAACTGCAGCAACTGAGATTTATATTAGCGATAGCTGATAACGGTCTAAACATCACTCAGGCTTCTGAGCGTTTATATACATCTCAACCAGGCGTTAGTAAGCAGCTACGTTTGTTAGAAGAAGAACTAGGGATCCGTATTTTTGAAAGAAACGGTAAAAACCTTTCGGGGATTACTCAGCAAGGTCAAGTGGTTCTTGATAAAGCAAATGCGATCATGCAGGAAATAAACAATATAAAACAATTTTCGAATGAGCAAAACCCAATGAGACGGCCTATTCCGCTTCAACCATCGCTTGTAGCAGCTTAGGTAAATTATGGGAAACATTATTGAACAAGCTTGAGCCTGTTCTTATCAAGCAGGCCTAGCTTATATTGTTGATATTCAATTTGTTTTAGAAAAAATAGTTCACCTTTTGTTTCAGGGCGACCGACTAGAAAATAATTTTTGATTTTTTTGTTGATTCGAAAACGTTCACTGATTGGATTAATATCAAAAGTTTCTGAACAAGCATGAACCAATAGCCAGGGTGCAATAGGCAGATTAAAATGGCCTCGCGCGCTCGGAATCGCGCCTAACTGAAGCGCAATTTTCTTCCATTGGACCCCATGTCCGGATTCGGAATAAATCTCATAAGCTATTGCATGTGCAAATTCATGCAAAATCGTATCTTTTACTACCTCAATCGAGTTGTTAAGAATATGATGTTTACTAAGTGAAATTTCCTTAGTTGAAACTCGGCAAACCCCTGCTCGTCTCTTTGCATTATCAAAAGAAACAAACCAGTTTTCTAAAAACGGATATTGCTCAGTTAATTCAAGTTTTGTTTTATCAATTAATTCTTGCACTTCATTCATCAATCAAAATTCCCTAACGCTAAACTAATTGAAAGCTCTTCAATTCTATTTTCACTCGAGCCAATTAATCGAAGCTTTTGTTCTCGCGTAAGTTTCTTGATGGCCGATTCTTGTTTACTCGCCAAAGAACGATTATCAAATTGGCTCAAATACACTAAATTAGCAGGCTTTCTTCCTCTAAAGAATTTAGCTCCCTTAAAAACCTTAGTTGATACCAAGCCTAGATGCTCCGTCCACCGTCTAGCCATATCTATTGTAATACCTGTATATAAACGCTGATCAGACGACTCAATAATATAAACGTACCAAGCTTTACTCAAGAAAATACCTTTCTTTATATATCGTCTTATCAAGTATTATTTATCAATAAAACAAAGCTAATTAATTGGCACATTATATATCATACTGCTGTTGAACTATCATATAATAAGCTTTTAATCTTATTTGAGTTATTTACAATGGATCAACAATTCCCAGAAATAAAAATAGACGAAACTTCACTGGTAAAAGAAGATGTATATTCCGACCAAAAAGTGGGGAGTGTACGGGTACTCACACCAGTTCTGCTATCCGGCGAAATAGACACCGCGAGAAAAATCACCTATTTCGGTCAAACCCAAGTGATGACGCCCGGAGGCGCTTTACCTCTTAACTTTGAATTAGAAGCTGACAGTCTAGAATCAGCTTTTGCGAAGTTTGGTGACGCTGCAAAAGAATCAATGGAACAAACTATGAAAGAGATCCAAGAATATCAACGAGAGCAGGCATCTAAAATAGTTGTTCCAGGGCAAGGAGCCAGTTCGCAAATACAAATGCCATAGCCTTCTTTTAAGACGATTCCCGACGAAAATTTCAGCTTGATAAGCTCTCAAAAAAACCAATTTTTGAGAGCTTTAAATAACCCTCAAACGCCTTAAAATAAATTACTCTAACTAGCCTTTGCATTTTTAATTAAAATACAATAGTGTAGGGGCAATTGTATATAAAACTTATAAGTAATTATATGAAAACATATTCCAAGCCCACTCTCATCGCATTATTTATTCTATTAACTGGCTGCCAGTCTGCTTATTATGGCGCACTAGAAAAAGTAGGTATTCATAAGCGAGACGTTTTAGTCAGTCGTGTTGAGAAAGCCAAAGACAGTCAACAAGAAGCTAAAGAACAATTCAAAACGGCATTGGAAAAATTTAAATCAATCACTCAGTTTGACGGTGGTAATTTAGAAACCGTTTATAACAATCTAAATGATGAGTACGAAGAGAGCAAAGAGCTGGCAGGCGATATACGTTCTCACATCTCTGATATTGAAAACGTTTCAGATGCGATGTTTGAGGAATGGGAGGCAGAATTAGACCAATATACTAATCAATCGCTGAGAAGAAAAAGTGCCCAACAGCTAGCTAACACTAAAAGACAATATAACAAGCTGATTAAAACCATGAAAAATGCAGAAAAAAGTATGGATCCTGTTCTCAATATCTTTAAAGATCAGGTTCTCTATTTAAAACATAACCTAAACGCTAGAGCAATCGCTTCATTAAAAGGCGAAATATCTACCATCGAATCAAACGTTTCTCGTCTAATTAAACAAATGAATAGTTCGATTGATGAAGCTGATCGTTTTATTCAATCGCTGAACAATCGCTAGGATTTTATATCTAAGAGCATTTTTATTATTTTACAACCCCCCAAAAAAAGGCCCTTCCTTTCGGAAGAGCCTTTCTTTTTTGAATAAGAGCCTAGCAAGGGCCTGCCCCACGGAGTGCTTTGGGTATGACCTACTTTATTCCGGGCTTCCTGCCCTTCACCCCTTCGGGGCCAGCCTGCGGCTGTTCAAAATGGCTCCCGGCAATTTTGTCACATAGGTAAAAGCAGAGAACCCCCATGCTCAAGCAGCGCAGTTACAAAACCATGATTCAAAAAAAAAGCCCCACCGTTTCCGGTAG